>Ga0256839_1000012_pt1 | contig 255223 bp, 213 predicted proteins | sample 354166metaG_FD_185968 | JGI IMG/M metagenome (GOLD analysis project Ga0256839, IMG submission 185968) | Hydrothermal vent microbial communities from Mid Atlantic Ridge, Atlantic Ocean - 354-166 | ecosystem: Environmental > Aquatic > Marine > Hydrothermal vents | place: Atlantic Ocean: Mid... | reverse complement strand
TGGGCATGGACGTGGTCGAGGTCGCTCCGGCCTATGATCACGCCGGCATCACCGCCATTGCCGCGGCCCATGTGGCGACCGAGCTGTTGTGCCTGTGGGCCCATCATCGGCGCTTCGGCGCCCGCTGAAGGGCCTGCATGCTTCAGGCGGGCAGGGGCGGGGTCGGCTCAGCCCCCCTCGGCAGCCGCGGCACCCCGGCCCGCGTGGCGGTTGGCCCGGTCGGCCCGGATCGCCTCGCCGATCTCGAGCGTGTAGCGGGCGAGGCGGTCGAGGACGTCGAGGGCGCGTTCGCGGTCTTCGATGGCGATGGCGGCATGCAGCTTGCGGTGCAGCGAGGTGATGATCGCCCGCTTGCGCTGGGTGTAGGTGATCATGTTCATCAGCGGCTGCATGGCCTCGATGGCGCTGGCGAGCTGGAAGGTCAGCACCGGATTGCCGGCCGCCTCGACCAGGGCGACATGGAAGGCCACGTCCGAGGCGCAGAAGGCCTGATCGGACAATGCCGGATCTTCCTGGCGGGCGATCTCGGCCTGCATGCGCGCGAGATGCTCGCTGCCGTGGCGGGCGGCGGCCAGAGGAACGGCCGCGGCCTCGAGGGCGAATCGCGCCTCGCAGGCCGTCTCGAAATCGACCGCGTTCATCGACAGGGCCAGGGTGGTGAGTGCCTGCATCTGGGCGCGGACATCGTCGAAGGACAGCTTGCGGACGAAGGCGCCGCCCGCCGCGCCGCGACGGGTGCGGATCAGGTTCTGCGCCGCCAGCCGCTTGAGCGCCTCGCGCACCGTCGGCCGCGACACTCCGAAATTCGCCGCAAGCTCGGCTTCGGAGGGCAAACGCTCCCCCTCGATCAGCCGCCCCTCGAGGATGGCGGTGCGGATCTGGTCGGCAATGGCGACGGAAAGATCACCGCATCGGCTCTCGCGCGCGGCTGCTCTGGCATCGGTCGGCCGGTCCATCGGTCCGGTGGCTCCGGTTTTCGGCACGGGCGCCTCAATTGTAAGACAATAGTTGACAAGACCTGCCGCTCTCGCGACTGTGGCTGTGCAGTCTATGCCAGCACGCCCCGCTCGCCAAGCCGTTCGCTTGACGCACCCGGTGCTCATGCGCGGGGCAGGGGCGGAGCGGCGTCAGGACCGCGGGAAGATGCGTTGCAAGGAGCGAGGAACAGGAATGAGCGCACGGATCGACGAGATACTGGCCGCCGCGCGGCGCCACGCCGAAGAAGTGGTGGCTCCCGATGTCGCGGCGTGGAACGAGGCCGGCACATGGCCCCGGGAGGCCTCCGATGCGGCGGCCCGGGCCGGTCTTCTGGGGCTCTACGCGCCCGCCGAATGGGGCGGGCAGGGTCTGCCGCTCGCGGAGGGCATCCGGGTCTATGAGGAGCTTGGCCGGGCCGACGGCGCCTATGCCTTCGCCCTCTCGATGCACAACATCTGCACCTATGCCGTCTGCGGCTTCGGCACCGATGCCTTCAGGGAGAAATGGGCGCGCGATCTGACCTCGGGGCGCAAGCTGGCCAATTTCTCGCTGACCGAGCCCCAGTCGGGCTCCGATGCGGCCAACATGAAGACCCGCGCCGTCATCAACGGGGATGGCACCTGGACCATCAACGGCAGGAAGGCCTGGGTCAGCCTGGCGGGCGAGGCCGATGTCTATCTCACCGTGGTCAAGACCTCGGACGCGCCCGGCCACAGGGACATGGCGATGATCGCCATTCCGAAGGACACGCCGGGCCTTTCCTTCGGGCCGCGTTACGAGACGCCCTCCTACAATTTCCTGCCGCTTGCCGAGATGCATCTCGACAACGTCACCGTGCCCGAGGAGAACATCATCCTGCCGGTCGGCAAGGGGCTCTCGGGGGCGCTGATGGCGATCGACATCGCCCGCGTCTCGATCGCGTCGGGCTGCTGCGGGCTGATGCAGTCGGCGCTCGACATCGCGCTGGCCTACACGTCGCGCCGCAGGATGTTCGGCGGGGTCTGCCTCGATCTCGAGGGCATCCAGTGGATGCTCGGCGAGGTGGCGACGGAGCTCGAGGCCTCGCGGCTTCTCTACCGGGCGGCGGCCGAGGCGCTCGGCACCGAGCGCGGCCCGGTGATGGCGGCCCATGCCAAGCGCTTCGTGCCCGATGCCGCCCTCAAGGCCGCCACCATCTGCACCCAGGCGCTCGGCGGTTCGGGGCTGCTCGCGCCCTGGCAGCTCGACCGGCTGTCGCGCCTGGCGCAGATGCTGCGAATCGTCGATGGCACGACCGAGATCTGCCGGGTGGTGATCGGCCGCGATCTCAGGCGCCGGGCGCAGGAAGTGCCGGAGGTGCCGGTGCCGAAAGGCTACGGCGAGGCGTGATGCCGGTCGAGAAGGGGGAGGGGGCCGCCGGCGTCGCCGCCACCCGCCCATGAACAGGATGCACAAACAGGACGGGCCCCGCCGCGCCGCCACCGGATGCGGGCGGGCCGCGCAAGGAGGAACGGAAATGGCTTTCAGGGCACTTGTCGTCGACAAGGACGCGGAAGGAAACGTCACCCACAGGATCGAAACCCTCGACGAGAGCCGACTGCCGGCCGAGGGGGACGTGACGGTGGCCGTCGAATATTCGACCGTCAACTACAAGGACGGGTTGTGCCTCAGCCCCTCGGGGGGCGGGCTCGTCAAGACCTATCCCCATGTGCCTGGGATCGACTTTGCCGGCACCGTGATCGAGAGCGACGATCCGGCGTGGAAGCCGGGCGACAAGGTCATCCTCACCGGCTGGCGCGTCGGCGAGATCTGGTGGGGCGGATATGCCGCGAAGGCCCGGGTCAAGGGCAAGTGGCTGGTGCCGCTGCCCGAGGGCATGACCGCGCGGCAGGCGATGGCGATCGGAACGGCGGGTTTCACGGCGATGCTGGCGGTCATGGCGCTCGAGGATCACGGCCTCGCCCCGGAGAACGGCCCGGTGCTGGTGACGGGGGCGGCAGGCGGCGTCGGCTCGGTGGCGACGGCGATGCTCGCCCATCGCGGCTACGAGGTGGCGGCCCTCACCGGACGGCCCGAGGCGGCGGGCGACTATCTGCGCCATCTCGGCGCCAGCACCATCGTGCCGCGTGAGGAGATGGCAGAACCCTCGAAGAAGCCGCTCGAGCGGGAAACATGGGCCGGTTGTGTCGATGCGGTGGGCGGCACGGTGCTCGCGCGCACCCTCGCGCAGCTCCGATACGGGGCATCTGCCGCGGCGGTCGGGCTTGCGGGCGGGGCGAAGCTCGAGACCACGGTCATCCCTTTCCTCCTGCGCGGGGTCAACCTTCTCGGCATCGATTCGGTCTTCGCCCCGATCGAGAAGCGCCGCCGGGCCTGGGAGCGGCTTCTGCATGATCTGCCGATGGAGAAGCTCGAGGAGATGATCGTGCCGGCCACGCTCGAGGACGTGCCGCGGCTCGGCGAGGACATCCTCGAGGGCAGGGTGCGCGGTCGTGTGGTGGTGGACGTGAACGCCTGATACGCCCACGGCTCTCCCCGTCGTCACGGGGAAGAGGAGGCGGTTCGCCGGGCATTCCGGCACGCCCCTCTCCGCCGGAAGGGGGCCGGTGCATCTTTCGGGAGTGCGCCGATGCGTTTCCGGGATGCCCGGTCTCTTCACGGGAGGAGGTGCTCCGGCCCATCCATCGGAAAGGATCCTCGGGCGCGGGTGCCGCATCGTTTTGCTGCGGCCTCTTCCTGCACCGCCCGGCAAGCCGCCCGGGCAGGCATCGCGCGGGGGCCTCCCGGCCGGGTGCGTCAGGGTGGTTGACGCAGGCGCGCCCCCTCGTGAAAGTGCCGGCAGGGCCGCGCAACGGACGAGGCACGGGTCCGCCGCCCGGCGCGGGGCGGCTCGCAGGATGCGGCCGTGGCAGAGGGGAGGGTCTTCATGCTGACAATGGGGCGTCTCGTCGCCGCCGTCTTCTGGGCCGGGCTCGGTCATGCGGCCGGGCGGCTCGTTCTCGAGGGATTGCCGCCGGAGCTGCCGGCCGGGAGGATGCCCGCCGTCACGGCCGCCATCGGCTCCGCCGTCGCGTGGAAGTTCGCGGGGCCGTTCTCGATCCGGGCGGCGGGATTGCAGGTGAACCGTGCCGAGGCGATCTCCTTCGGGTTCCAGACCTCCTTTCTCCTCTGGCTCTCCTCGCTGGCCTTTCATGCCGGCGCGAAGATGATCGACAAGGCCCTCGACAAGCGCTACGGCTCGGACGTGCTCCTGGCGCTGACCGACATTTTCGCCCTGATGTGGAAATTCGCCCGTTACACGCTGCGCCTCGATGTCATGGCGCTTCTGATTCTCGGCGGGGTGATCGGGGGGCTGCTCGTCGAGGCGATTTCCCGGCGGTGGCAATGAGGGGCGCGGGTGCGGGGCGCCCCCGATGGGAGGAATGGCCATGAACGGGAGCCCGGAACGGGCCGGATCCTTGCCGCAGATGCACGCGGTGCTGCGCGCGGCCGAGGGGCGTTTCTTCTTCTACGGAACCTTGCGCGATCCGCTCGTGCGCGAGCGTGTGCTCGGTCGGCCCGTGCCCGCCGCCACGGTGCATCCGGCCAGCCTCCCCGGCTGGGCGGTGCGCCATGTGGCAGGGGAGAGCTGGCCGATGATCGTGCCGGCTCCCGGAGGGGTGGCCGAGGGGGTGGTGATCGAGGGTGCGACGGCGGGAGATCTTGCGCGTCTCGTCTTCTTCGAGGATGGCGACGACTACCGCCTCGAACCGGTTGCCGTCACCCTTGCGGACGGACGGCGCGCCCCGGCCGCCATGTTCCGCCCCGTCGATGGGGCCGAGGCCGGGCCGCCCTGGGATTTCGAGGCCTGGCGCGCGGCCGATGGCGGGCTTCTGGCCGAGACGCTGGCGGAGTTCATGGAATGGTTCGGCCGCCGCTCGGCCGACGAGGCCCACGGGCTGTGGAAATGGGTCGAGAGCCGGGCGCTGGCGCGTCTCGCGGGGAGACGGAACGCCGCTCCCGCCACGTTTCGGCGCCGGCCCGTTCCCGGCGATGTCGAACGGATCGCGGTCGAACGGCCCTGGAGCGGCATCTTCGCCGTCGAGGAACACGTCCTGCGCCATCGCCGCTTCGATGGCGGAATGACCCCGCCGCTTCGCCGGGCCGTCTTCGTCTCGGGAGATGCGGTCACGGTGCTGCCATGGGATCCCCGGCATGACACGGTGCTCGTCGTGGAGCAGTTCCGCGCCGGCCCCCTTGCCCGTGAGGACGCCAATCCTTGGTTGCTCGAACCGATCGCGGGGCGGCGGGAGGAGAACGAACCCTGGGAAGCGGTGGCCCGTCGCGAGGCGCAGGAGGAGGCCGGCATCGCCCTCGGCCGTCTCGTGCGCGTCGCCGGCTACTATCCGACGCCGGGAGCGATGGCGGAATATGTCGTCTCCTTCGTGGCCGAGGCTGATCTCGGCCCGGGCGGGGATGGCGGCGTGCACGGTCTTGCCGCGGAACACGAGGACATCCGCGCCCATATCCTCCCCCTTTCGGCTCTCGAGGCGATGGTCGGGAGCGGCGAGGCGATGGATGCGCCGCTGATCCTCTCCGCGCTCTGGCTTGCGGCCCACAGGGAGCGCTTGCGGGTGGAATGGGGGCATGGTTGACTGAGCGCGGGCGCGGCGCCGGCCACGGCCGCCCTCGTCGCTGGACAGGACAGATCGGAGAGTGACATGAAACGCTGCCGCAATCTCGAGGAAGCGATCGGCGACACGCCTCTCATCCGCCTGCGCGGTCCTTCGGAAGCCACGGGCTGCGAAATCTGGGCCAAGGCCGAATTCATGAACCCCGGCCAGTCGGTCAAGGACCGGGCGGCGCTCTGGATCATCCGCGACGCCGTCGCCCGCGGTGCGCTCGGGCCGGGGGGCACGATCGTCGAGGGAACGGCGGGCAACACCGGCATCGGGCTGGCTCTCGTGGGCAATGCGATGGGGTTTCGCACCGTGATCGTCATCCCCGAGACCCAGAGCCGGGAGAAGAAGGACATGCTGCGCCTTGCCGGGGCCGAGCTCGTCGAGGTGCCGGCGGTGCCCTATCGGGATCCGAACAATTATGTGCGCTATTCCGAACGCCTTGTCGCCGAGCTTGCCCGCACCGAGCCCAATGGCGCGATCTGGGCCAACCAGTTCGACAATCCCGCCAACCGCCAGGCCCATATCGAGAGCACCGCGCCCGAGATCTGGGAACAGACCGGCGGCCGGATCGACGGTTTCATCTGCGCCGTCGGTACCGGCGGCACGCTGGCCGGCACGGCCATGGGGCTGCGCGAGCGCAAGCCCGACATCGTGATCGGTCTGGCCGACCCCGAGGGGGCGGCGCTCTACAGTTACTACACCACCGGCGAACTCAAGGCCGAAGGGTCCTCGATCACCGAGGGCATCGGGCAGGGGCGGATCACGAAGAACCTCGAGGGGCTCGAGGTGGACATGGCCTTCCGCATCCCCGATTCGGAGGCGCTGCCGGTCGTCTTCGATCTGCTCGAGAAGGAAGGGCTCTGCGTCGGCGGTTCCTCGGGGGTCAATGTCGCCGGCGCGATGCGCATGGCCCGCGAGATGGGGCCGGGGCACACCATCGTCACCATCCTGGCCGATTACGGCACGCGCTACCAGTCCAAGCTGTTCAATCCCGCCTTCCTGCGCGAGAAGGGGCTGCCCGTGCCGCGCTGGCTCGACCGGGCGCCGCGGCCGCTGCCCGATGTCCGTGTCGAGAAGAACGGTGCCGAGGCCGGGTGAGGGGGCAGGACAGGCGGGAATGGCGGGATGCGGGCGATGATGCGGGTGAACGGGCCGGGTGTGGTCAGGGACGGAAGGGGTGCCGGCAGAATGTCCGCCCGGAGCGCCCTCATCGTGATGGGGGTGGTGCTCGCGCTGTTGACGGCCCTGACCGCTCCGCTTGCGACCGCTCAGGAAGCGGCGCCGCAGGCGGCGGCGGCCTCCGCCTCTGCGGCGACCGCGGCGGAGTCGGGAACGGGCGAGGATGGCAGCTACGACTTCACCGCATGGGCGGCGCTCTCGAAACGGGCACAGGAAGTCATCGACACCGGCGCCGCCTCGGTCGATGCCCTCGAGGCGCTGCGGGCCACCCTCGTTGCGGAGCGGGACAGGCTGCAAGCGTTCCGCGACAAGCAGGAGGCGAAGGCCGGGGCGATCCGCGCCCAGCTCGATGCGCTCGGCCCGCCGCCCGGGGAAGGGGAGCCGCCCGAGCCTGCGGATGTCGCCCAGCTGCGGGAGAGGCTGACGGCGGAGCTTCAGGCTGTCGAGGGGCCGCTGCGCCAGGCGGATGCGGCGCTGGCGGAGGCCGCGAAACTCCTCGAGGCGCTCGATGCCCTGATCCGGGCCCGGCAGCGCCAGACCTTCCTTTCCCGCGGGCCGGTGCCGGTCGATCCGGTGCTGTGGCTCGAGGCCGGGCGCAGGTTGCAGGACTTCGCGGGCGGGCTCGGCCGCGAGCTCACGCAGGATCTCTTCGGGCCGGCACGCACCATCGACTGGGGGGCGCGGCTCGCCGGGCTGGTTCTCTCCTGGGTGGCGGCGCTGGTCCTGCTGCTTCGGGCGGCACCCTGGGTCGAGCGGTTCCTGCCGCGGGCCGACAATCCCCGCTCGCTCGCGGGGATCCTGCGTGATCTGGCGACGGTCCTGCTCGATCTCGTCCTGCCCCTCGGCGGGGTGTGGTTCCTGCGTCTCGGTGTCGATCTCGCCAACTTCTCCGGCATCCATCTGCTCCTTCTGCGCAACGCCATCCTGCCCGTCGGTGCCGTCCTCGTCGGCGGGGTCTGGCTCGTGCGCCGCCTCCTGGCCGGGGACGGGTTCCTCGCGGCCGATCTCGAGCCCCAGGAGCTTGCCCGGATGCGCCGCATCGCCCTCGGCCTCGTGGTGGTAGGGGGGCTGCATTTCCTCATCGTCCGGCTCGCCGTCTCGCCGATCCTCGACGAGGATACCGCCGTCATCCTCGATTTCCCGCTGATCGTTCTGGCCGGGCTGTTCCTCTTCAGGCTCGGGCGCTTTCTCGTCGCGATCCGGCCGCGCCCGGCCGGAGTCGAGGAAGCGGAGGAGATCGAGGAGGGGGACGAAGGGGCGCAGCCCCCGGTGCGCTACATCCTCTTTCGCCTGCTCGGCAATCTGGCGATGGCGGTGGGGCTGGCGGCGCCGGCGCTGGCGCTGTTCGGCTGGCACAATGCGGCAAGCGGTATCCTCTACCCCGCCATCGAGACGCTGGCGGTGCTTGGCGGGGTGATCGTGCTGCAGCGCTTCGTGACCGATCTCTACGTGCTGATCCTGCGCCTCGGCGGCGCGGCGGAGGCCGAGGCCGGCAAGCTCGTCGCGGCGCTGGTGAGCCTTTCGCTCTATCTCGCCGCCGTGCCGGCGCTGGCCCTCGTCTGGGGCGCGCGGCCGACCGACCTTCTCGAGATCTGGCAACGATTGAGCGAGGGGTTCACCGTCGGCCAGACCCGGATCACCCCGGCCGATTTCTTCACCTTCCTGTTCGTCTTTCTCATCGGCTATACCCTCACGCGCCTGTTCCAGGGGGTGCTGCGCAACTCGGTGCTGCCCAATACCCGGCTCGACCAGGGCGCCCAGTCGGCCATCATCACCGGGACCGGCTATCTCGGCGTCTTCCTCTCGGCACTCATCGCCATCTCGGCCACGGGGCTCGACCTGTCCAACCTCGCCATCGTCGCCGGTGCTCTTTCGGTCGGCATCGGCTTCGGCCTGCAGGCGATCGTGTCGAACTTCGTCTCGGGGATCATCCTCCTCATAGAACGGCCGATCAAGGAGGGTGACTGGATCGAGGTCGGCGGCGTTTCGGGCTATGTGAAGCGCATCGCCGTGCGCGCCACCCAGATCGACACTTTCGACCGGGCGACGGTGATCCTGCCCAATTCCGAGCTGATCTCGGGCACGGTGATCAACTGGACACTGCGCTCGCCCATCGGCCGGCTGAAGGTGCCGGTCAGCGTCGCCTATGGCACCGATGTCGAGAAGCTGAAGGAGATCCTGCTCGAGATCGCCCGTTCCCACCCGATGGCTCTGCGGCGCCCGGCGCCGCAGGTGCTGTTCCTCGGCTTCGGCGACAGCGCGCTCGATTTCGAACTGCGGCTCTTCCTGCGGGACGTGAACTACATGCTCTCGACGAAGAGCGATATCAACTTCGCCATCTACCGGCGCCTGGACGAGGAGGGGATCGAGATCCCCTTCCCGCAGCGCGACATTCATCTGCGCGACATCGACCGGATCGAGGCCGCGCTGCTCGGCCGTGGGGAGCGGCGGGGCGCGGGAAAAGCGGCGGATGGCTGAGAGCGGCCGCATGTCGCGCCGGCAAGGGCCGGAGCATGAAGAGGCGGCCGGCCGGCCGTGCGCGGCCCGTCATCGCGGCGACGCGGTCGCCGGGAGAGGAGAGTTTCCATGACCCGTTTTCGCCTGGCCCGGCTGTTCGACAACCGCCCCTTTCTCTTTCTTCTCGTCCTCCTGACGATGGCGGCGGGCTATCTCGTCTTCCGCTACTATTACGACATCTCCGACCAGTTCCCCTTCGCACAGGAGATCATCCTCGTCTTCATCGGGGCGGTGGTCACCGTGCTCATCACCGCCCTGCTCATCAACCAGCAGACCGAGCTCGAGCTCAGGAAGGAGGGGCGGGTGCTGCTCCTCGATCTGCGGGCGAAGATCTATTCCGACATCATCGAGCATGTCGGCTGCATGATCCGCAAGCCGCGGCTCGAGCGCGAGGACATGGCGACGCTGAGGATGCTCACCCACAAGCTGTCGATGGTGGCGGGGGCCGAGGTGCTGCACCATTTCAACCGGGTGCTCGACGAGATCGAGAAGGGAGCGCGCGACGGCAGCTATTCGGCCAGCGAGGAAGACGCGGTGATGCGGGCGGTTGCCGAGCTGACCTTCTACATGCGGCGCGATCTGCTCGGCCGGATCGGCGACGAGGAGGCCGAAGCCGGGATCTGGCGCGACATCGTCGAGAACAACAGCGATCTGGAGCGCGGCAGCCGCCATGCCCGGACCGGACAGGAAGAGACGCCCGGGGGCTGATGCGGCAGGTCCGGGGTGCAGCGCCGGGGCAGGGGGCATCGCTCGCAAGCGGCATGCCGCGCGCTGCCATGAAATAAGGCCCCGGCGCGGGCCGGGGCCTCTCTCTCGATCCGGCGAGATTCAGGCGGCGGTTTCGAGCTTTCCGGCCGCTTCGCCGAAACCCTCGAGCGAAACCTCGATGCGGATCTCGTTGCCCTGCATGTTCTTCATCAGCGCCACGAGCTTCTTCCCTTCTCCGAGACGGGCGAGGAGCGCCTCGTCGAGCGGGATGACCGCATAGGCGCCGTTCTGGTCGGCGGTGACGATCTCGTGACGGACGGGTTCGTCGTCATCGACCGCGATCCGTACGCCCTCGGGCAGGTTGAGGCCATGGGGCAGGGCGAGCTGCATCACCAGCTCCTCCCCCTCGCCCTCGGCCCTGGGGCGGGGGAAGATGGTCACGGCCAGGACCTGCTGCCCGGTGCCCGCGGCGCGCATCACCTTGTGCATCCTCTGCACGCTGCGTCCCTCGCCGGCATGGGCCGAGACGACTTCCCAGGCGCTTTCAATGGCTCTCACGGCTTGTGCTGTCACGTCCAATTCTCCTTTGATGTTGCCTGAATGATGAATGTCTGATGAATCCGGGTCGGTCGGCGCCGATGCCGGTTGACGGGGTCATTTCTTCTTCTTCTTGCCATCCTTGTCTTCCCCGGCCGGGGACGGGGATGCGGCCAGGGCCGCAGGATCGACACCGAGCGCCTCGAGCCCCTGGCGCAGCCCCTTCATAGAGAAGCGGAAGACGAAGGGGTTGGTGCCGGGTGCCGGTCGGAAGGCGGCGACCACCTCGCCGGCGCCCTCCAGCTTCGCCGCGTCCTCGGGCGAAAGGACGAGCGTGGCCTCGCAGAAGCGGCCGAAGCAGCGCTGCCAGACGAAATTGCGCTGGCGGTCGCCCTTGGCCTGGATGACGAAACCGCTCGGCAGATGCACGCCCATCGGCACGCGCGCAACGAGCACCGGCTTCCGGGCGCTCCCGTTCCATGCGGCCACGATCTCGGCGATGAAGGCGCGATCGGACGGGCGCAGGAGCTGCTGCACGAGGGCGCAGGCCGTCTCGCCCACGGCCACCGCCTCGCAGCGCACCGTCCAGGCGCCGATCCGCGTGCCGTTGGCGAGCTTGCGCGGTGCCGGCCGTTCGGCAGGGGCCTTGTTCTGGTCCTGTTTTCCGTCGCTCTTCGCCCGTACGAGGGCCGGCGCCGTCGGGGCATCGGTCTTGATGCTGGCTTCCGCACGCTGCTCGCTCGATGTGAGAAAGAAGGCGCTGCCGGCGATGATGGCCGAGCCTGCCGCCAGTGCGAGGATCAGGGTCTTTGTCGTGGCTTTCCTGCTCAACTTTCCGCCTCCAGATCCGGCGCAATCCGCTTGCGCTCGTCAACCATGCATGATGGGTAATCCAGGGGCGCCGGATATTCAACAGAAAAGGGAGAAGCGGGTTTCTCCGAGCCTGTTGATATAGTTAGTTATATAGCTAATTAGCATTATGATGAAATAATCGAGTTATTACTTTGCAAGCTGTGTAAGTTATGAAATGCAAATATGATGTGATCCGTGAAAAAGACTGTTGATCGCGTCGGTTTTCCGGGTATTAATCTTCGGTAATCAAGCAATGCGGGCGCAGTGTGTCTGCGAAAATATTTAAATAAGGGGAGTGGGAAATGAACAACAAGGTGCATCTGGATGGTCTTGTTCTCGCTCGTGCCGGTCGGGACGGTGAGGGGGATTTCGGACAAGCGGTCCGGCGTGCCCTCCGGCGCCGCGAACGGAAGGTGATCCGCTTCTCCCGCAGCGCCTCTTTCCTCAGGGCGGTCGCGCTCTCGACCACTGCGCTCATCGGTGCGGCGGCGCTGCCGGCCATGGCGCAGGTGGTCTGGCAGGGGACGACGGACAGCGACTGGAACACCGTCACCAACTGGTCGGGGGGGGCTGCGCCGACGAGCGTGGATGCCGTCCAGATCGACAAGAACGTGGCGCCCTATTCCACCAGCGTGAATGATCCGATCTTCGGTCTGACCCCCGTGCCTGCGGCCAATTCGACCATCAGCTCGCTTCTTGTCGACGGACCGGCGCTCAATCCCGGCGCCCTTACCATCCAGGGGGATTCCACCCTCACGGTGAACGGTAATGTCGATGTCGGCAATTTCGTCGCCACGACGTCCGGGAGTCTGACCATCGCCGATCAGACGGCAACCGGCAACACGCTCAGCGTCGGCGGCAACTTCACCCTGGGCGGCGGGACGGTTGACATCGGCATCGGCGGCACGCTCGATCTGACCGGTCTTGCGAGCACGCTCGACGTCAAGAGCGGCACCATCACCCTGAACGACGCCACCTCGACGGTGAATGCCGGCATTCTCGCCGTTTCGGGTGGCGCGGTGGGCGGAGCGGGCACCGTCAACGTCGGCATCACCGCGGCGCAGTCCGGTGGCACGATCTCGGTGGCGACCCTCAATGCCGGGACCTTCCAGATGACCGGCGGCACGGTGGCCGCCACCACCTCCATCAATGCGAGCAGCGCGTTCGACATGCAGGCCGGCACGGTGAACGGCGTTCTCGCCGGCGCCGTCAACCTCAACAAGACCACCGCCGGCACGGTGACGCTGGCCGGGGCCAACACCTATTCCGGCACGACCAATGTCGGCGCGGGGGTGCTCGACGTCACCGGATCGCTGGCATCGACGGCGATCGGCATTGGTGATTCGGTGGCGGCGACGGATGGCACGCTCGCGGTCGTCGGGAATGCGCTTGCCGCCGGCACGGCGATCACCTTCAACACCGCCGGCAGCGCTCTCGATCTGACCGGCCCCAACACGGTGCAGTCGATCAACGGGGCGAATGGCGGCATCCAGCTGACCGGTGCCACGACCATCCTCACCCTCGACAACGGAACCTCCGCCATCGGGGGCGTCATCGGCGGAACCGGCGGCCTCGCCGTCGGCGCCGGCACCAACGCCACCTCGGTCACGCTGACCGGTTCCAATACCTATTCGGGAGGCACCACCGTCGCCAATGCCGGCACGCTCAACGCCAATGTGAGCAATGCGCTTGGCGCGACTACCGGCACGACCACGGTCAATGCCGGCGGGACGCTCAATGTCGGGGCCGATGCTCTCCTTGCTCCCGCACTGATCCAGCAGACCAGGCTGACCAATGCGGGCACGGTGAGCGTGCAGAACAGTTCGTCCTTCGATGTCGTCGATTCGGGCATTGGCGCTGATACGGTGTTGCTTGACAACAGCGGCACGCTGGATCTCCAGGCGAACACCTCCATGCTCGTGTCCGACCTCACGACAGGCAACGGAATTAACGGCATTCTCCAGAACACCGGCACGATCAATGTCGCAAGCGGTGCGACGCTGACCGTCGATCGCCTGGTCAGCGGCACCGGCGGCATCGTCAACCTGAACGGCGGCACGCTGCACGGTATCGGCGCCTCGCTCGTCAACAATGCCGGAAGCGTCATCAATGTCGATGTCGCCAGCACGCTGAAGGACGCCACCGACATCCAGAACGCCGGGGCGATCAACTTCGTCGATACGGGCGGTCTTGGCGGCACCACCCATTTCGGTGCGCCGACGGTCAGCAATACCGGTTCGATCAACATTGCGAACGGCGTCACGGTGAGCGACAGCCTGCTGGCCGAACAGATCGCCAACTTCAACATGGCGGGGGCCGGCGCTACCCTGACCGGCGGCGGCGCCACCGCCGTGCTCGAGCTCTCGACAGCCGGCTCGAGCTTCAACCTGGCCGGCGGCACCATCGGCACGAGCGGTGCGGCGGCGGGGAGCGCCCAGACCATCGAGGTGCGGGCCGGCAAGTTCAATATTACCGGCGGCGCGGTGGCGGGTGACGCGAAGCTTGTGGCGCAGAACGGCGGCTTCACCTTCTCCAATACCGGCACGGTGACGGTGGACGGCGTTCTGGCCAATGCTGCCGGGGCCCTCGCCACCTTCACCCAGTCGGGCACCGGCACGACGAATCTGAACGCGGCCAACACCTTCACAGGCGCGATGAGCGTCAACGCCGGCACGGTGAACATCAACGGCTCGGTGACGACCAACGCCGTCAATGTCAACGGTGGCACGCTCAATGCCAACAGCGCCGGCGCATTCATCAACACGGTGGTCGTGACGCAATCGAGCGGGGCGTTCAACGTCAATGCCGATCAGACGATCCAGGCGCTCAACAGCACCGGAGGAACCACGACGATCGCGGGCGGCACGACGCTCGCTATCCAGGGCGGCACTTCGACCATCGGCGGGGTCGTTGCCGGTGCGGGCAACCTCTCCTTCAACGGGGGAACGGCTGCGCTCAACGGCGTCAACACCTTCACCGGCATTCTGAACGTGAGTGGCGGCGCAGACGTGACCGTCAACAGTTCGGGTTCGGTCGACACGGGCACGGTCATCGTGAATGCCGATACCGGCAATTCGGCCCTCACCCTCACCGGCGGTTCCCTCACCAACCCGGCGGTGCAGGTCTCGCTGACGAGCACGGCCCCGAACAGCGCCACGCTCAACGTCAACGGCGGCGAGACCGTGGGCGGCATCAACGCCGATGCCGGCAGCAGCATCGTCATCGGCACGGGGGCGACGCTGACCGTCAATGACACGGCGGCCGGCACGTCCACCGTCGCCGGCGTGATCTCGGGGGCGGGCGGACTGACCACCGCCGCCACGAACGCCGGCACGCTCAATCTCGACGGCATCAACACCTTCACCGGTCCGCTGAACGTGAACGGCGGCACGGTGAACATCAACGGTTCGGTGGCGACCGACACCATCAATGTCGGCGGTGGCACGCTCAACACTGTCGCTGCCGGCAGCCTCGCGGGGGCGAACGACGTGGTGACCGTCATGGCCGGGGCGCTCAACGTCAACGGCAACGAGACGGTGCAGGCCCTCGACATGCAGGGCGGGACCACCACCATCGCCACCGGGGCGACGCTGACGGCCACGAACACCACTCTCTCCGGCGGCACCTTCACGCCGAACGGCACGCTCTCGACCGGCACCTTCGCCATGACCGGCGGCACGGTCACGGGGCTGACCCTGCCGACTTGGCTCAACGTGCCGCTGGCCCCGCCGGTCGATTTCGACGGCGCGGCCGTCAACGCCGACTACTCGGTGATCGCGCAGACGGGCACGGTCAATGCCCTCGGTGCGGGCGGCATCGACGTGACGGCCGGCAACGGCACCAATACCTACATCCAGAATCTCGGTCAGGCGGGTGGCACCGGCAATGTCGTCAATGCCGCCGGCCACGCGATTGCCGTGGACGGCACCACCGGGCCGGACGGGGACGTGTTCATCAACATCGGCGCCGGCACCACGGTTCAGACCACCAATGCCGGTTCGGACGCGATCAACGTCAATCTCGCCGGCACGGCGCGGAGCGTCTACATCACCGGCGGCGGTGCGGGAACGCAGCTTCTGGCCAATACGGGGAACGTGTCCAGCGACGGCATCGACATCGCCCTCGGTTCGGGCACGGCGACGGTCGATCTGAATGCCGCCATCACGGGCGCGCCCGCGCTCAACATCAATTCGACCGATTTCGGTTCGGTGAACCTGGTCGGTGCCGGGGCGCTGACGGATGCGCTCGGCAATGTGGTGAACGTCGTGATCGACGACACGGGTGCCGGCCCCTATGGCAGCGGCGGCGCCACCATCGCCTGGAACGGCGACATCACCGCCAGCGGCAGCAACTCGGCGATCGCTGCCACCGTTCAGAACACCGGCAATGCCGGTGCCGCCGGTTCGCTCGACATCACCGTGGTTGCCGGCACCACGGCAACGTCCGGCACCGGCGGCTACGGCGTGAATGCGACGCTCGACACCGGTGTGGCGGGCGGCACCGCGACGGTGAACATTGCCGGCAACACGAGCTCGGGGCTGGGCAACCGCTTGCAGATCCAGAATCTCGGCACGGCCAGCGTGAGCATGTCGGGCAACGTGACGGTCAATGATGCGGCTGGGATCGGCATGTCGGTCGTCAGTAACGAGGCCGGAGCCGGCAACGTCCTGACCGTCGACCAGACCGCCGGGGCCATCTCGGGCGGCGACAAGGGCATCTTCGCCCAGCTGAAGAACACCGCTTCGACGGGCGACATCACGATCACCTCCGCCGGGACGATCGACACGGCGGGAACCGGCATTCATGTCGATCACGCCGGGCTGTCCGGAACGGTGACCGGCACCGTCAACGGCACCATCGGCGGAACCACCGCGCCCGGGATCGGTGTGCTGCTGGGGGCGTCACTGTCGAACTCTGGCGTCAACCTGGCGTTCGGCGGCACCGGCACGATCGACGCCACGACCACCGGCGCCTCGCTCACCCATGCGGCACCGGCGGAACTGTGACCAGCACCTTCTCCGGCACCATTGGTGGCACCACCGTGCCGCTGACCGGCTTCAACGCCGTGGCCAGCAATCTTGCCGGCACGGTCGACATGACCCTCGCCGTCGGGGCGGTCGATGCCGTCAATGTCGGTGTGAACGTGAACAATGCCGGCAACGGCATCATCGATCTCACCCTCAACGGCAATGTCGGCGCGACCACCCAGCCGGGGACTGCCGGTGTCGCCGCCTCGGCCACCGGCGGGACGACCACCATCACCCAGGCCGCGGGCACGGCGATCACGGCTGCGGGCACGGCGACCGGCATCAGCGCCGCCTCGTCCGGCAATGGCGCCACCATCACGATGAACGTGAACGGTTCGGTCAGCGCCGGCACGGGCGTCAATGCCTTGACCACCGGCGGTGCGGCGGGCATCGTCCTCAACATGGGCACCGCCGGCAGCATCACCGGCACGGCCGCCGAGGGGGCAAACCTGAGGACCACCGTGACGGGTTCGACCATCACTGTGCAGGGTGCCTCGGGCACGATCATCGGCGCGACCGACGGCATCGCCGCCACCACCGACGGGTCGGACATCGCCATCCAGACGCTCGACTTGGTGCGCGGTCAGGGTGGCCACGGCATCAACGCCACCTCGAAAGGCGGCAACATCACCGTGAGCGCGGTCCAGCAGATCGACGGTCAGGGAGCGGCCGGCAGTGCGCTGTTCCTGCGCGGCGGCGGCGGTGACATCTCGGTGCAGGGCAGCGGTCTCGGCCTTGTCGGCATCAACGGTGCGGCCAACGGCATCGACGCCCTGACGAGCGCCGGAGGCAACATCGACATCGGCGGCACCACCGCCAATGGCAACATCACGGCCGGCACCGGAACCGGTATCCTCGCGGCCACCGACACCGGCGGCACCATCACCGTGAACCAGTCGGGCACGATCACCGCCGGTGCCGACGGTGCCAACCTGACGACCAATGCGGGCGGTCACATCACCGCCTCCTTCTCCGGTGCGATCACCGCCACTGGTGGCGGTGGCGTCATCGCCGGCACCGACGGGGCCGGCGCCATCACCATCACCACCGGGGCCGGGCTGGTGGACGGTCAGGGCGGGTACGGCGTCCAGACCACGGCCGAGAACGGCGCCACCAGCATCACCGTCGGTGCGGGTGGCGTGCAGGGCACGAGCGGCGGTATCTTCGCGCGCGCACAGGCAGCCCCGCCGGGTTCGGCGATCGGCGCAATCACGGTCGACGGGGCCGGCAGCGTCTTCGCCAACGGCGCCACCGGCAACGGCATCGACGTGCAGACCGAGCTGGGCGCGATCACCATCTCGGGCACCGGTGCCACCAGCGGCTCGGCCGCGGGCGCGGCCCTGGTCGCGACCATTGCCGACCCAGCCGCTCTGCCGACCGGCACCAATCTCACCGTCACCCGCTCGGGCAACTACACCGGCGGCACGGGCGGTGGCGTCCTGCTGACCAACAACGGCACCGGCGACATCACCTTCGACAGCGGCGCCGGCACCGTGACGGCCACCGGTACGGGCGGCATCATCGCCACGGCCAATGGCGGCACGGTGACGGTCAATACCGCTGGGGTTTCGCTCAATCTCGCCGCCGCCGATCCGACGGCCGACGGCATTCGGACCACGACCAGCGGAAACGGCGCCACCTTCGTCACCGTCGGTACGGGCGGTGTGAACGCGACGCTCGGTGCGGCGGGCGGCCGCGGCATCTTCACCACCGTCAACGAAGGTCAGACCGTGATCGACCTCACCGCGGGCGGTGCGGTGAGCGCCACCCTGGCGGGCATCGAGACTGTCACGGGGGGCACTACGGTTGGTGCGACGGTGGACATTCGCGGCAATGGCGCCGGGGGCACCACTGTCAGCAGCCAGACCGCACAGGCGGTGCTGGTGAGCGGCGGTGCCGGCGTGGTGAAAGTGGACAGCATCAACGCCTCTTCCGCCGGCACCACCGCCGGGCAGGGAGTGGTGGAGCTGAGCACTACCACGGGTGATCTGTCCCTGACCAACACCGGCATCACGGCGACTGCCCCGGGCAACGGCATGAAAGGCGCCGTGCTGAGCTCGACCAGCGGCGACATCACCGCCAGCTTCGGCAATGTGACGGTGGATGACAACGCGATCGAGGCCACGACCGGCGGGGGCGGCCGCAACGACATCACGGTCAGCGGCACGGTCACCTCGAACACGGCGATCGGCGTGCGCTCCGACACCTCCGCGGGCAGCGGCAGCGGCAGCAACACCGTCACCGTCGCGCTCGGCGGAGCGGTGACCGGCGCCACCACCGGTATCGATGCCAATGGTGGCACCGGCCTGATCTCCGTCACCAATTCCGGTTCCGTGACCGGCACCTCCGCGATCGGCATCGACGCCCGCGGTGCCGGCCAGATCCAGATCACCAATGCGGGAGCGGCCAGCGGCGGCACCTGGGGCATCTTCGCCCACGGCACCGGGACGGCGCCGGTTGTCGTCGGCGGCGGCGGAACGGTCACCGGCGGCACTTCGGGGGGCATTCACGCCCAGAACACCACCACCGGTGATGCCTTCGTCTCCGGCGTCGGAAACGTGACCTCGACCGGCGGCATCGGCATCGAGGCCGCCTCCAGCGGCGGCAATGTCGAGGTTTCGACCGGCGGCACGGTGCTCGGCAGCGGCGGCGGGCAGACGGTCGGCATCTCGGCCTCGACCACCGGCACCGGCACGGTGACGGTGACCACCGGCGGGGCGGTCGGCTCGGCCACGGTCGCCCAGCAGGCGACCACGGCGGGCATCCAGACTTCCGCCGGCACGGGCCAGACGACGATCGCCCTCGGCGCGGACGTGTTCTCGCAGGGCGACGGCCTCAACATCACCTCCGCGGGTGGCCGGGTGGACGTGCAGGGCACCGGCAACATCACCGGCGGGCCGGCCGCGGGCAATGACGGTATCGACGCGACCACCAATGGTGGGGCCTTCTGGCTGACACTGGCGGGCAACGTCAGCGGGGATCCCGGGATCGTGGTCAACTCCGGCGGGGGTGACATCAACATCCTCGGCACCGGCAACGTGACCGGCACGGCGAACGCGGGCATGTTGCTCACGGCGGGTGGCGGCAATGTCCTCGTGCGTCAGAACGGCACGGTGACCGGCGCGACGGACGGCATCAATGCCACGACTGCCGGCACCGGCACGATCGACATCAATGCGCTGCAGGCCGTGACCGGCACCGGCGGTTTCGGGGTGATCACCAGCGCGGTGGACGGCGACACCGTCATCACCGCCACCGCGAACATCAGCGGCGGCACGGCCGGTGTGAGTGCCACGGCGACGGGAGCCGGCAACCTGACGATCGGCGGGGCTGGCACAACCGGCGACATCTTCGGCACCGGGCCCAACTCTGACGGTATCCGCGCTGCCGCCAGCAACGGCACGATCTTCATCAGCGGCAACGGTGCCACCACCGCTACCGGCTCCGGCGTCGCCATTCAGGCCACGGTGACCGGTGCAGGCGGGATCGAGATCACCCGTCAGGGGGCGGTCACCGGCGGCACCGCCGGTGGCGTGATCGCCACGACCGCCGCCGCCACCGGCGACATCGTGATCGCCACCGGCCCGGTGAGCGGCACCGGCAACGGCATTGTCGCCAATGCCAATGGCGGTGGCAATGTCTCGATCCTTGGCGCCAACGTCACCACGACGGGTGGTATCGGCATCCAGGCTACGACCCTGAACACCGGAACCGGTACCATTCTGCTCGACGCGGTGCAGAATGTGACCTCGACCAGCTACGGGATCGTGACCGCCGCAGGGACCGGCTCGACCACCATTCAGCTCGCGGGCAATGTGAGCTCGTCCGGCTTGAGCGGCATCGCCGGCACCTCGAACGGTGGTGCCATCACGGTGTCGAGCGCTGCCGGAGCGACGACCAATGTCACCGGCTCGGGTGGCGACGGCATCAATCTCGGCACGGCGGGGGGCGCCGCTTCCGTCAACCTGACCGGTTCGGTCACCGGCGGCAATGGCAGCGGCATCACGCTCACGACGGCGGGCGGACAGGCCGACGTCACCGTTGCCGGCAACGTCACCGGCACGACCAATGGCGTGCGTATCTCGAGTGGCACCGGCAACGCCACCGTCAACGTGGCAGGCACCACCAGCGGCACGGGCGGCAACGGTGTCAGCATCGCCACCGGCACCGGCATGGCGACTGTTCTCGTCGGTGGGGACATCACCGGCGGGAACGGCGATGGGGTGCTGATCACGACGGGTGGCGGCGGTGTCGTGGTCGCGGGGGGAGGCGCCATCACCGGCACGACCAACGGCGTCAACGCCACCACCAATGGCGGCCAGTTCAGCTTCGATGTGGCCGGAGCGATTACCGGCACGGCGGGTGACGGCATCCTGTTCGGTACGTCGGGTGGTGCTGCGACGTTGACACTGGGTGGCAACGTCACGGGCGGTGTTGACGGCATCAACGGCACGACCGCGGCCGGCAACCTGCTGATCCAGGGCGCCGGTGCGGTCACTGGCGGCACGGGCAACGGCATGACGCTCACCGCCACCACCGGCAGCGTGACGGTGAACAGCACCGGCAATGTCAGCGGTGGAACGGATGGCGTCAACGTGACCACGACAACCGGCGCGGTCGATCTCGCCATCGCCGGTGCGGTCACCGGCAGCACGGGCAACGGCATGACGGTGGCCACCGGCGGCGGCGCGGTCGGCATCACCCTTGCCGGGAACGTGACCGGTCTCAACGACGGCATCAACGTCGACTCGGGGGCCGGCAATGTCACCATCCAGGGCACGGGCAACGTGACCGGAGACAGTGGCGGCGGTCTTGCCGGGGCCGACGGCATTCAGGTGAACACCACCACCGGCAGCGTGAGCGTGTCGGTCAACGGCGCGATCTCGGGTGATCCGGGCGTGGTGCTGACCTCGACCGGCGGCGGCAACCTGACGCTGACCGGCACCGGTGATATCACCGGTCTTGTCGGCGGTGCGATCCTCTCCACCACCGGCGGCGACGGCAATGTGGTCGTGGCTCGCGACGGCAACGTCAGCGGCGGAACCGGGGACGGCATCAGCGCGATCACCGACAACGGTGGCGCCGGCCTCGGCACCGTCTCGATCACCCTGTCGCCGACCCGGACGGTCACCAGCACGGGCGGGCGCGGCATCTATGCCGAGAGCGATCTCGGCATGATCACCATCGCCGGCACGACCGACAACACCGTGCAGACCACGGCGGCCGCGGCCAACGGCATCGAGGCCGTGACCGCGGGCGGTGCCATCGCGATCAGCAACGTGGCCAACATCGCCGGCAGCTCCTGGGGCGTGCGGGCGCATGTGGCCGGCAACGGCGCGGTCGATGTCACCGGTCTGGGCAGCGTGGCGGGCGGCGCTTCGGGCGGCATCCACGCCATGAGCACGGGCGCCGGCAATGTCACGGTGAGCAATATCGGCTCGGTGACCGCGACCGGCGGCATCGGGATCGAGGCCTCCTCCGCCGGCGGCAATGTCTCGGTGACCGGGACCGGCCCGATCTCGGGTGCGCTGGCCAACGGCATCTGGGCCACGACCACCGGCGCCGGCACGGTGACGGTGACGCCGGCAGGCGACATCGGCAGCATGGGCACGCCGGTCACCCAATACGGCATCTATACCGAGGCGGTGGACGGCCGCACGTCGATCGCCTCCAATGTCGGGATCTACGCCACGCAGAACGCGATTCATGCGACGGGCAGCGGTTCCGGCGCGATTGACGTGGCGGTGACCGGCGGAACGCTCGATGCCGGGAGCACTGCTGTCAATGTGGATCAGACAGGCGGCGGCGATGTGGTCGTCACCATCGCGAACGGGGTCGTCGTCGATACGACGGCATCCCATGTGATCAATGTTGCGGTCAATGCCGGTACGGCGACGGTGACTGCTGATGCAGATCTGACCGCTAGCGGAGCAGTTGCACATGCGATTCATGTGACATCAGGTATCAGTGACGTCACCATTAACGGGGGCGGGAACCTCACCTCGCTTGATGGCTCCGGCATTCACGTCGTCAGCGCTAGCGGGGCGGTGAACGTGGCTCAGAACGGTGTCATCACGGGTGCGATCAACGGTATCTATGTGTCAAGCGGTGGTGGCAACGCGACAATCCACGTGATGCAGGATGTCACCGGGGGAATCGCACCCGGCTGGGGCATCATTTCCTTAGGTGGGGTCGGCACGCAGACCGTGCAGGTCGATTTCGGGGCCACGGTCTCGGCCGCAAGCCAGCAGGCGGTCAGCTTCGCTGCGAATGCGGGCGTTGCCAACAGCCTGACCATCGCCGGCACGGTGCTCGGTGACATCGACGGTGGTGCCAGCGACGACGCCATCACCATCACCTCCACCGGTGTGTGGGACATGGCGGCGGCCGACGGCGGGGTGCACAGCTCGGTGCTGGGCGGCGGGACCGACAGCATCGACAACCAGGGGCAGATGGTGGTGGCCGACAAGACCAACACCAACGCCACGGACGTGACCGTCTCCGGCCTCGAGTCGATCACCAATACCGGGCTGATCGACATGCAGAACGGCCTCGGCACCGCGTCGCTTACCACCGACCGGCTGACGCTGGCCAATGCCGGCGTCGGGGCCACCACCTTCAACGGTGGCGGCACGCTCCAGGTGGACACCTTCCTCGGGGCCGATCCCGCGCCGAGCGACCTCGTCACCATCGGCACCGCGGGCGATGCGGCCAACGGTGGCGTGATGACCGGCACCACGACGCTGGTCGTCAACGACACCAACTTCGGCACGCCGGGTTCCTTCAACCCGATCGGCGCCGAGGTGGTGCGGGTCGAGAATACCGGCACGGGGGCTGCCCGGTCGAACATGACGCTCTCGGGAGGCGCGGTTGACAAGGGCTTCTGGCTCTACGACCTGTTCCTCGACAACACCCGTGCCAATCCGGGCCGCAGCACCGCCGACGTGTTCGTGATCGCCTCGGTGCCCGATCAGGAAGCGCAGGAGATGCCCTTCGTGGTCGCCGGTGCCCAGAACGCCTGGCACGAGACGCTGGGTGCGGTCGCCGACCGTCGGTTCGAGCTGCGCGAAACCGGCCGGGACGGCTTCTGGGCCACGGCTGCCGCCAGCTGGGCGCAGCGTGACCGGTCCGCCTCCTACACGCTCTACGGGCAGACCTACACCTACGATACCGGCTACCGGCAGAAGACCCGCGGCCTGATGGTCGGCTTCGACCGCGACTTCGAGGGCGGCGACAGCAGCACCGGCAGCTTCTTCGTCGGCGGCTTCGTCGGCACCTACAGCTCGAACCTCAACTTCACCTCGTCGAACACCGCGACGACGGCGAATTACACCGGCACGAGCTTCGGTGTCTATGGCGGCTACCGGATGGCGAACGGGCTGCACTTCAGCCTGACCGTCAAGCGCGACAACCAGTCCAACAGCTGGAACGCGCCGACGCTGGCCACGGTGCAGGGCGTGCCGACCGGCTACACCGCCCAGAGCTTCACCGGCAACAGCACCGGTGTCGATGTCGAGATGGGCGGTCGCTTCGCTCTCGGCACGACCACCATGTTCGACCCGTTCGTGCGGGTGTCGTGGACCCGGACCCAGATGGGCAGCTTCTCGTCTCTCGGCACCACGATCAACCCGGGCACGAACGACAGCACCCGGGCCGAGGTCGGCTTCCGCGTCAGCTCCCGCTATACGCAGGGCGGCCGCAACTTCCGCTGGTATGGCGGGGCGAGCATCGGCAGCGAGCTGAACGGCAACAATACCGTTGCCTTCACCTCCGGCTCGACGCTCAACTACACGGCCTCGAACGCCTACAATTCGGCGAAGCTGCGCATCGGCCTCCAGGTGAGCGGGCAGACCATGCCCTGGAGCCTCAACATCTACGCCGATGGCGAGGTCTCCTCGACCGACAAGTCCTTCGGCGCCGGGGCGCGTTTCGACTGGAAGTTCTGATCGCAGCCGGAATATCGAACCGGGTGGGGCCCTTCGGGGCCCCATCTTCCTTCGTGGCGGCGCGACGGGCGGAGGCTGCCCCCTTCTGCGCCGCCGCCCCGGCCCCGTCTTCCGTCACCGGTTGCAGCCATTCGGGCGGCATCTGCGCGGCCCGGTGCGGGGTTTCCGGCTCCGGGGGGGCGAGTCTCGTTCGGGTCCGCCGCGGGATGGCCGTGGTGCAAGCGCCGCGAACGCCCGTCCGTTTCGCCCCTTCCGTTCTCCTGTTCGGAGGCGGAACCATCCTGGCGCCCGTCCCGGATGCCGGTGTCTTTTCCGCGTTGACCTTGAGAGGGGTGACGGGCAATGCTTCGGTCGATCCAGCGAGCAGCACCGTCATGCAGAGCCTGAGCCAGTCCCCCACCGATCCCGCATTCGTTCAGGACCCCTATCCCTTCTACGAGCGCGCCCGGGCGCTCGGCCCGGTCTTCTTCTGGCAGGAGTACGGCCTTGCCGGCTGCGTCGATCATGCCCTCGTCAACCGGCTCCTGCGCGACCGCCGCCTTGGTCGCGAAGTGCCGGCCGAGAAGAAGGTGCCGCCTCCCGACCATCTTGCGACCTTCTACGCCCTCGAGCGTCATTCGCTGCTCGAGATCGAACCACCCGATCATACGCGGCTGCGCAGCCTCGTCATGCGGGCCTTCACCTCGCGGGCAATCGCCGCTCTGGCGCCGATGATCGACGAGATGGCCCATGCGCTGATCGACGCCTTTCCGGCAGAGGGCTCCTTCGATCTTCTTGCGGCCTTCTGCGAGCCGATACCGGTGCGGACCATCTGCCGTCTGCTCGGCGTTCCCGAGGAAATGGCGCCCCGGCTCCTGTCCTGGTCCCATGCCATGGTGGCGATGTATCAGGCCGGCCGCACCCGCGCGCGGGAGGAGGCTGCCGAAGCGGCCGCGCGCGACTTCGCCGCCTTTGTCCGCGATCTCGTGGCCGAGCGGCGCCGGCGCCCCACGGAAGATCTTATCGGTCGGCTGGTAACTGCCGAGAGCGAAGGACGGCGGCTGACGACCGACGAGCTCGTCACCACCGTCATCCTCCTGCTCAACGCCGGGCACGAGGCCACGGTCCACGCCTTCGGCAACGGTATCAAGGCCCTGATCGAACACGGTTTCTGGACGGAAGCCACCTTCGCCGACGAGGCCGCCACCGGGCGCGCCGTCGAGGAAATCCTGCGCTTCGATCCGCCGCTTCATCTCTTCACCCGCCATGTCCATGAGCCGCTCGAGATCGGGGGGCACCCTTTCGCGCGTGGCGACGAGATCGGTCTCCTGCTCGCGGCCGCCGGGCGCGACCCGGCTGTGTGGGAGGCGCCGGCCCGGTTCGACCCGTCCCGCCCCGTCAGGCCGCATCTGGCCTTCGGTGCCGGCATCCATTTCTGTATCGGTGCGCCCCTGGCACGACTCGAGCTCATGCGCGCCCTGCCGATCCTGCAACGGCGCTGCCCCGATCTGGCGCTTGCCGGGCGGCCGCGCTATGCCATGCGCTATCATTTCCGCGGCCTCGAAGAGCTGATGGTGTGCCGCCGCTGACCCTGCCTTTCCTCTCTCCGGGATCGTTGCCATGACCGACGATACTTCCTCTCGCACCCGCCCGCTGCCCCGGGAAGAGAGCGACGCGCTCTGCCTGACGCGCGGTGGTGGCATCGCGCGGCTCAGGGAGATCATGCGCCGCCTGCGCGACCCCGAGAGCGGCTGTCCGTGGGACATCACGCAGGATTTCGCCTCGATCGCGCCCTATACCATCGAGGAAGCCTATGAGGTCGCCGACGCCATCGCCCGCAGCGACATGCGCGACCTCGAGGGCGAGCTCGGCGATCTGCTCCTGCAGGTGGTCTATCACGGGCAGATGGGCGCCGAGGGCGGCCATTTCGATTTCGACAGCATCGTCGAGCGCATCGCCGACAAGATGGTGGCCCGCCATCCTCATGTCTTCGGTGGCGAGGATCGCGACAAGAGTGCCGAGGAGCAGATGCGGGACTGGGAGCGCCTCAAGGCGGCCGAGCGGGTCGGGAAGGGGGCCGGCGGCGTTCTCGACGACGTGGCCCTGGCGCTGCCGGCGCTCACCCGGGCGCTCAAGCTGCAGAAGCGGGCGGCCCGGGTCGGTTTCGACTGGGACGACCCGGCAGCGGTCACCGACAAGATCCGCGAGGAGATCGACGAACTGGCTGCTGCCGGCACCGATATGGCGAAGCGGGAGGAGGAGTTCGGCGATCTTCTCTTTGCGCTCGTCAATCTCGCCCGCCATCTCGACATCGACCCGGAGGAGGCGCTGAGACGCGCGAACGACAAGTTCACCCGCCGTTTCCGTCATGTCGAAGCGGCGTTGGCGGCGACCGGGCGCAGGCCGGAGGAGGCCACGCTTGCGGAAATGGAAGCGCTCTGGCAGGCGACCAAGGAAAGCGAGCGCATGGCGGGCGACCGGCCGGGAGAGGCAGAGGACGCGGCACCCGGCGGATGCGGGCGAGGGGGGTGAGCGGGCAGGGCATCGTCCGAAATCGTCCGGCGCTGGCCACGGAAACGGCTGCGGTCAGGAAAAGGCGGGAGAGCGCATGGCGGCAACCCGGCCCTGGTCAAGGAGGGCGAACGCGCGGTGGTCGTCCGGCGCGGCAGAGCTGCGACAGCCGACAGGCGCGAGCGAAGGGGGCCTGTGCAGAAGGAAATGTCCCGGTGAAGATGGGTGGGCTCCGGTGGGTGCCAGTGACGCGGGCGGGCGGATCATCGCTCGAACTCCTCCGGTTGGCCCAGGAAGGGTGAATGCATGGCGGTGGAGCGGCGCTCAAGCACCTCTCGGGCGCCCGAGACGATCGAGATGCTCTCCGACAACGGCAGCCCTTACACCACCCGCGAAACCGGGACCTTCGCCCGCCAGCTGGGGCTGTGAACTCGTCCGGCTGCGAGCAGGGGAGAGGTCGTGATGGGCGATCCGGTTCCGGCGAGGAAGGCGAACCCGTGTCGGAGGGTCCGGGTGAATGGAGGGCGCGGCCCGCGGCAGGTGCGGGCGAAGGGATGAGCGGGCGATCTTCGCCCCGGCAGCACGAATCCGGGCGGTGATTTCCTTCCCGGCGTGCGTGAAGGAAGGATCGGGAGAAGCCTCGGCCTTGCCGGGGCTGCGAAAGCGCATCGCGGCCTCGGTCGGATGACCGTTCACGTCGATCGGCTCCGGCGGAGGGATGGCGTCGCGCACCGCCGCTGGCCGCCTGCCGCGCGGCGGCAGATGGGTGGAGACGGCCGCGGCGCGAGTGCCGTTGCCCGACCCGCGATCGGGGGGCGCCGGGTCGCTCTCCCTGAAGACCCGGTGCTCGATTTCCGGTTGCGGGATTGCGGAGATCAGGGAGGGGCGGAGCGGTCTTCGTGCAGATCCGGGGTGTGGATGTGATGACAGCCGCGCCCGGCCCGTTTCGAGGCGTAGGTGGCCCGGTCGGCGTCTTCGAGCATCCTGTCCACGTCGAGGCGGGTGTAGTGCCGGGAGAAGGTCGTGCCGATCGATGCCGAGATGCGGCATTCGTGCCCCTCGAAGGGGATCGGTTCCTCGAGCCGGGCAATGATCCGGCGGGCGATGGCGTCGATGTCCTTCGGGTCGGTCACGGAGCGGAAGATCAGCACGAATTCGTCCCCGCCGACGCGGGCCACCAGGTCCTCGCGGCGGGTCTCGCTGCGCAGGATCTTGGCCACCCGCCTGAGAACATGATCGCCGGCGGCATGGCCGAGCGTGTCGTTGACCTTCTTGAAATGGTCGAGGTCGATCTGCATCAGCGCGAAGGGTTCGGGCGTGCGGGCCGCGATGAGGGTTTCGAGCAGATCGAGCATGGCGCGCCGGTTCCACAGCCCCGTGAGCGGGTCGGTCAGCGCCTGTTTCCGGGCGCGGGCACGGGCTTCCTCGAGCCGCCGGTTGAGATCGCGGGATTGCCTGAGAACCGCGGCCTGGGCCTCGAGGAGATAGAGGATCTCGCTCGTCAGATCGGCCGGAGAGAGATCGGCGGCGGTCAGGGCGAACTCGCCGAGACGTTCGAGCAGGCTGATTCCGGCGGCAAGCTGCACGAAGATCCGCCCGTCGATCGGCAGCGCCAGCCCCCGGAAGCCGATGGCCGGATCCGCCCTCAGGCGCAGGAGAACGCGCAAGCCGGCGGAAGGAAGGTCCTCGAGGGAGGACAGGGCCCGCGGCTGGCGGAAATCGAACAGGGCGAACAGATCCTCCCCCAGGAGAGGCTGTCGGACGATCTTGGCGAGCGTCGGCCCGGCATGGGTGATGATGCCGTCCGTTCGGGCCCAGAGGCTGATCGGGGCGAGCCGGTCGAAGGCCGCCACGGGCACTTGCAAGACCGCCTGTCCCGCCTCCGCCGATGCAGGAGTGCCGGTTTCGCCTTCCTCCGTCTCCCCGGCCCTTTGCATGTCGTTTCGTGCGATCATCCCGTTTCCATCCTCGGTCATTCGCGCAGCACTCCGAGGGAGAAGGCACGGCCCGAAGCGAAGGCGCCGTCGAGAAGGGTGACGGCGATCTTCGCCTCGCGCGCCTCGGGGGGCGCCCCGGCGGCTTCGACGAGGACAAGCGCGCCGTAATCGTCGGCCAAGGCCCGGAGGATGCCCACGATCACCGGCACGAAGCCGGGGCGATTCCACCGGCAGCGGACGGCATACCGACCCGCCCCCGCTTCCTCGAGAACGAGCTGCGGCAGGTCGAGATCGGGCAGGGCGAGGCGGGCGCGGTCTCCGAGCTCCTCGACCGAGTGGAGAAAGTCCTCGTAACTCTCGCCGCCGAAACGCAGGAGCCGGCGCACCGGCTTGCAGAGCGGATGGGCGACGAGGAAGGTGCCGAAATCCTCGAGAAAGTCCACGCGCTTCTCGCCGAGGACGGTTTCGGCGGCGGCCAGCATCGCCTCGGTCAGGTGGTCGTCATAGGTCAGCATCGGCTCGAAACCGTCCCGCGGCAGGGCGCCTTGGGCCACGATCCGGCTCCAGATTTCCTCTCCGTGGACGGCCTGAAAGAATTTCTGAAGGCCGTAATTGATCAACCCGTGCATCCCCGTCCCCTGCCTGCTGCGAGGTGGTGCCCGAAGGCGCCGCGAAAGGCGCGCCGCCCGTCACTCGAGCCCATATAACCCGCCAAAGGTTAATCCGAGGTATATGCCGGCGGTTTGCGAGGGAGAATTGCCGACAATTTCAGACAAACATGAAAGTTACACACGCAGGGAAGGATTGTCGCGCCATCCTGTGGATGCCTGCGCCGGACCGTCTGTCCGGGGCATCGACCTCGGGGCGGCCGCGGTGCCTATGCCCCGAAGCGCTTTCCCCGGGGCGACGATTTCGATGCGTCCGGTTTTTGCGCACCCGGCTTTCGCATGGAGGGGATGGCAGCCCGTAGGGGAATCGAACCCCTGTTTCCAGGTTGAAAACCTGGCGTCCTGACCACTAGACGAACGGGCCGTGCCGTCGGTGTGAGCAGGCTTTTAGTCGCAGCCGAAGGCGGGTTCAAGAGGTTTTTGGGGTCGAGATCGGGAATTTCCGTCGCGGAATTTTCCCGCATGGCGCTTGGGCGATGCGGCCGCGGCGGGAGGCTCAGTCATGGGCGGGGGCGGCATCCTCGAGGCGCAGGCGCACCTTGCGACGGCCGCCCCAGTTGTCGATCTCGAGGCGGCCGAGCAGATGGAAGCGTTCGCCCCGTCGGGTCACGAGCGTCTGGCCGAGGGCGCTGTCGAAGGCGCCGAAGGCGACGATGTCGAGGCTGTTGCCGCCTTCCCCGGCCCGCAGGCGCAGATGGGTTTCTCCCATCGGCCGGGCATCGAGAATGGCGGCGGCCGGCAGGACGAATCGCGGCGCCGGTGCCGCGGCACCGAACGGGCCGGCACGAGCGATTTCCTCGACCAGCTCGGGGCTTGCCGCCCCGGGCAGGACGATCCCGCTCACCCGGAGCTCTCCGGGGCCGAGCATCGCGGATCCCTGACGGGCGAGAAGCGCGCCGAGCCGCGCCATCGCCGCCTCGAGCCGGCCGCTCTCGACCGTCAGGCCCGCCGCCATCCTGTGGCCGCCGCCCTTGAGGATCAGTCCTTCATGGGCCAGTCGGGCGATGGCGGCGCCGATGTCGATGCCGGCCACCGATCGGGCCGAGCCGGTGGCGGTGGTGCCGTCATCGGCGAGAACCACGCTCGGGCGGTTGAAGCGCTCCTTGATGCGGGCGGCGACGATTCCGAGCACGCCCGGATGCCACCCTTCCCCGGCCGCCCAGACGAGCGGGCCGTCGGTGGCTCCCTTCGCCTCGATGGCGCTCTCGGCCTCGGCCCGGATCCGCGCCTCGATCTCGCGTCGTTCGGCGTTGAGGGCCTCGAGCCTGGCGGCGATCGCCTCGGCCTCGGCCCTGTCGCGGGTGGCGAGAAGGCGGGTGCCGAGATCGGCCTTGCCGATCCGTCCGCCGGCATTGATCCGCGGACCGAGGACGAAGCCGAGATGCCAGGCGTCGGGCGGCTCGTTCAGGCCGGCGGCGTCGGCGAGGGCGGCAAGGCCGGGGCGCGCCCGTCGGGCCATCACCTTCAGCCCCTGGCGCACGAAGGCGCGGTTGACACCGACGAGCGGCACCACGTCGGCCACGGTGGCAAGGGCCACGAGATCGAGGAAGGGCAGGAGGTCGGGTGCGTGCCCGTGGCCCGCCTCGAGCAGGAGCCGCCGCACCCGCACGAGAAAGAGGAACACCACCCCGGCCGCGGCAAGATGGCCGAGGGCGCCGTCCTCGTCCTGCCGGTTCGGATTGACCACCGCATGGGCCGGCGGCGGCGTTTCGCCGCCCTGATGATGGTCGATCACGACCACGTCTGCCGCCCGGGCCGCCGCGAGGGCCTCGTGCGCGAGGGTGCCGCAATCGAGGGTGAGGATCAGCTCGTGGCGGCTGGCGAGATCGGCCATGGCGGCGGGGTTGGGGCCGTAGCCCTCGTCGATCCGGTCGGGCACGTAGAGGGTGGGGGTGATGCCGAAGGGGCGCAGGAAGTCGATCAGCTGGGCGGCGGAGGCCGCGCCGTCCACGTCATAATCGGTGAAAAGGGCGATGCGTTCCTTTCGTGCGATGGCCCGGGCGAGGCGCGCTGCGGCCTTGTCCATGTCGCGCAGCAGGGTCGGATCGGGCAGCAGGTCGCGCAGCTTCGGGTCGAGGAAGGCACGGGCTTCATGGGGCGGGACGCCGCGCTCGGCCAGCACCAGCGCGACCGGCCGCGGCAGATCGGTGGCCTGGACGATGGCTTCGGCGGCGCGCTCGGTTTCGGGTGCGGGCCCTGTCCAGCGTCGGCCGGTGAGGGAGTGCTCGACGCCGAGAAAGGCGGGCTTGCCGGTCATGCGTCCGTCCTCGTGTACGTTTCCCGTCTTCCATGCATGCCGGGGCGGCAGGTGCAAGACCCGCCGGGCAGGGGGCGGGTTGTTCGGCCGTCGCGGCGGATGGTGAAGGTGGTTGCGAGGCGCTGCAACCGGCGGAGCGGCGGCGTGGGCGGCGCGGTGCGATCGAGACAGGCGAGGGCGACCCAGTTGCCGAGGTCGGGGTCGGCGACGATTGCGGGGGCGAGCGCGGCGCCGGCGGCAAGATAGGCCGCAAGAAGCGGCAGGCCGGGCGACGCGCCGGCCCTCTCGGCGGGGGGGGCGGCCGGCACCGCCGCCCAGAGCCGTGCCATGCGCCCCGGCGCGGGGCCGGGGCCGACAAGAAGCGGCAACGGCCGCGGCAGGCTCGCCGGCAGCGGCGGCAGTGGGCGGGGGAGGGAGACGCAGCCCCACAGCCGGGCCGCGCCCGTCTCCTCGGCCAGCTTCACGATCGCCGCGAAGAGCAGCCGGATGAGGGTTTGTCGTGCCCAGAGGTCGTTCCCCTCAACGACGACGCGTCCGATCTCGAACAGGGGGGCGGCGGGGGCCACCGTCTCGATGGCGAAGAAGCGGGCGGCGTAGCTCAGGGCGGCGAGGTCCTCGGGGGCATGATGGCCGAGACGGGCATAGCCGCGAATCGCGCCGTTCTCGTCTTCCACGACGAGATGGTGCCAATGGGGGTCGTGCCGGTCGCGGTCGGCATCCGGGTCGGCCCGGCCCCGGAAATGGCGGCTGCGGAAGGCGAGGGCGGCGGCGAGCCGGGGAGAGGGGGACGTTCCGTCGAGGAGGTGGATCGTGTATGACATGAGAGGACGGCTCCCGTATCAGCGGCCGGGGGAGGGCGGTTCGGTGGCTCGAGCGGCGCCCGCCGGCGGCGTTTCCGGCGGCAGCGGGGCGGCGGCCGGTTTCCGGCACGGCAAGGGTAGAGGGAATGAAGCCATGACGAAACCGCCTTCCGGATCGGGAAGGTCCGCAGCCGGCGCATTGCGGGCCCGGCTGTCCGATCTTGCCTGGCACGTGACCCAGGAAGAGGGGACCGAACCGCCTTTCAGTCATGACGCCTTCCCCCCCGGCCCCGGCGTCTTTCATTGCGTGTGTTGCGGCGCACCGCTCTTCGCGAAGGCCGACAAGTTCGATTCGGGCACCGGCTGGCCTTCCTTCACTCGGCCGGCGACGCCCGAAGCCGTCGGCACCCGCATCGACCGGCGGTTCTTTCTCATGCCGCGAACGGAGGTGCATTGCGCCCGGTGCGGTGCCCATCTCGGCCATGTCTTTCCCGATGGCCCGCCGCCCACCGGCCTGCGCTATTGCATCAACGGCGTGGCCCTCGAATTCCACCCTGAAAGCGGCGAGGCAGGCGACAGGGAAGAATGAGGCGGGTCCCGGTCTTCCGGCAGCCGAGGGGCGTTTCGTCCCTTGCCGGTCCTCTGCCGGGACGCGATTGCCGGTCCGTGACATGAGAGCGCCGCGCTTTCTCGCGCTTGCGGCCCGTGAGGGCATCTGAGTCACCGCCCCTCGGGGCCGTTCTCCGGCAGGCACAGGGCACCCGCTCGGGGCGCGGCTCGCCGCTTCGAGAGCGAAAACGCCGATCGGGCCGCGCGCACGGTGGGGCCGGGAGGGCGCGTTCCGCGCTCGGAGGGCGGCTCTGTTCCGTGGCTCTGCGCCGTCCGCCGAGAAGGTTCCTTCCTCGTTCGGCGGTGGCGGCGTTTCCCGGAGCGGATGACCCTCGGCCGGTGCGGGCATCGCCCGGCCCTGTCCGCATGCCGCGTCCACATGCCGGGCCCGGAAACCGCCCGCTCAATCGTGGCCGATGCGGCCGATGTCGTAGGGGGTGGTCTGGTAGATCTGGTTGATCCAGTTTCCGTAGAGGAGATGGGCATGGGAGCGCCAGCGGTTGAGCGGCGGGCGGCGCGGATCGTCCTCTGGAAAGTAGTTGACCGGCAGGGCGATCGGCTTGCCGACGGCCAGATCGCGCTCGTATTCCTCCTTGAGGGTGGTGCTGTCGTATTCGAAATGATTGAAGGTGTAGAGCGCCCGATGCGCCCTGTCCTCGACGAGGCAGGGGCCGGTCTCGTCCGAACGGATCAGCGTCTCGAGGGCGGGGATGCGGTCGATGTCGCGCTGGCGCACCTCGGTCCAGCGGCTGACGGGCACGACGATGTCATCCGAGAATCCCCGGAGATAGGGCGAGGCCGGCGCCAGCACCTTGTGGCGGAAGCAGCCGAAGGCCTTTTCCTCGAGCAGATATTTCGGCAGGCCGTGGAAATGCCAGGCCATGGCCATGCCGCCCCAGCACACGCCGAAGGTCGAATGCACATGGCTCTGGCTCCAGTCGAAGATCTCCGTCAGCTCGTCCCAGTAGGTCACTTCCTCGAAGGGCAGATGCTCGATCGGGGCGCCGGTGATGATGAGTCCGTCGAACTTCTCGCCGCTTTCCTTCACTTCGCGGAAGGTGCGGTAGAAGGCGGCGAGATGGTCGGCCGGGGTGTTCCGGGAGCGGTGCTCGGTCATCCGCATCAGGTGAAACTCGATCTGGAGCGGCGTCGCTCCGACGAGCCGTGCGAACTGGGTCTCGGTCTGGATCTTCTTCGGCATCAGGTTGAGCAGGATGATCCTGAGCGGCCGGATGTCCTGGCGGATGGCCACCTCCTCGTCCATCACCATCACCCCCTCGCGTTCGAGGACGTGATAGGCGGGCAGCGATGTCGGCAGCTTGATCGGCATGGGGTGCGTTCCCGGGATGGTGGACGTGGTTCGACATCAAGGGCGGGCGCTGCGGCCGCGCGGCGTCTCAGCCGGGCTTTTCGGCGCTTCTGCGGTCGATGGCAAGGGCGATGAGCCGGTCGAACTCCTCGGGCGTGTCGATGCGGGCGGCCTCGTCGGCCTCGATCGTCACGCCCCAGTTGCGGGCCATGGCCTCGTAGCGCGGCTGGCGGTGGGCCATGGCGCGGACATAGGCCCAGACGGCGAAATCGTCGGGATCGACCTCCTCGGCGCGCACGCCCTTCCCGGCGAGATAGTCCTGCCAGAGCCGCTTCAGGAAGGCCGGTTCGTAATACATCGGCTTCGGCGCCTGGCGGAAGCGGCGGATGAGCTCCTCCACATGGTCCTCTCCACTGCGGATCCAGACCGGCAGGTGATGGGCCGCGAGCAGGCCCATCAGCGGGTCGGCCGGGTCGAAGGGGTCGATGACCTCGCAGATCGAGCCGCCGGTGTCGCACACGAAGTGATCGTAGTCGTAGATCTCCTTGGCGCGGCGGATGAAATAGACGGTATCGCGCAGCGCGCCGATCTCGCCCTCGCGATGCTGCTCCTGCCGGCGCATGTATTCGTCGAAGGGCAGCCCGCCCTTCGCGGGATCGCCGGGCTTGCCGAGATAGGAGGAAAGCGGGGCGAGATTGTCGAAGGTGATGTTGGAGGCGATATAGATCGAGTCGGAGCGCAGGAGATCGGCAAGGAAGGGGGTGCGCATCGCCTCGCGCTTGAAGTTGTCGACGATGTATTCGCCCATGTAGCGCGTGCCGATGCGGTAATCGACCGAGTAGTGGAACCAGTCGCCGCCGCGCCGCAGCATCGAGGCGAGATGGGTCTTGCCGAGCCCGGACATCCCGAAGAGCAGCACCCGCTTGCGGGGGGCGTTCAGCCAGGCCTCGCCGCTGTCGTAGAGCATCCGCGCCTCCTTCTTCGCCGGTCGTCTCCGGTGCCCTTCTCCGGGAAGGGTTTAGAAGGCGGGAAAGGGGGCGTCAAATCCGCGGCCGGTGCTACGGAGCCGCCCCGTCGTCCGGATCTTCGGGCAGGAGACCTCTTTCGGCGAGTCCCTCGAGGAGCGGGGCGAGATGGGCGCGATACCGCTTCCAGCCGCCGACCGAGCGCGCATGGATCTTCTGGCGGATCTGGGTGAAGGAGGCGGTCTGCACCGCGCGGCGGGAGCCTTCGGGCGAGAGCACCGCGTCGTCCCAGGGCAGACCGAGCCGCGAGAGGAGCCGCTTCATCACCGGGGCGGGGTCGGTCACGAGATCTTCGTACCGGACGTCCTCGATCACTCCCGGCAGGTGCCTGCGCCAATGGTCCATATGGGCGCGATAGGCGGCGAGGAATTCGGGGAATTCGGCGAGGTCGTAGGCCCAGGGATGGGCGTCGGCGCTGAAGTAGGCCCGCCAGTTCGACAGGGCCACATCGCGCGGGTCGCGCTGCATGTGGATGATCCGGGCCCTGGGGAAAAGTGCGTGGATGAGGCCCGTCCAGGCGAAGTTGGCCGGCAGCTTGTCGATCACGATGCCCCGCCAGCCGCGGCTGACATAGGCGATGAGATCGAGATAGGAGCGGGCGAAGGCTTCGGCGTCTTCCCGCGTCCAGTCGGCCATCTTCCCGAGGGCGCGGACGGCGTGGCTGTCGATATGGCTCTGCTCGCCGGCGCCGAAGACGGCCGGATGATTGCTCAGCATCGTTTCGACGAGGGTGGTGCCCGAGCGGTTGAGCCCGACCACGAAGACGAGCCCTTCCCCTTCGTCCGCCCGCGTCATCCGCGCGATCCAGTCGGGGGTGACGATTTCCCGGATACGGGCGAAACGGGCGGCAAGATCGGCGCTCGAATGGTCGATCTGCCGCCGGCGCGCGGCATTGGCGCGGGCAAGGGCGGCGAACTCCTCTTCCGGCTGCCCGGCCTCGCGCCAGACCTTGGCGAGGGCGAAGCCGAGATGGACGATCTCGTCCTCGCCGGCGTCGGGCGCTTCGAAGCGCTCCTGCCAGGCGCGGACCCGCGGGTCGTCGGGGGCGAGGCGGGTGATCTGTCCCCAGTCGCGATGATATTCGGGCTTGCCGGGGTCGAGGGCGATGGCCTTCTCCATCAGGGCGCGGCCTTCCTCGAGCCGGGCGAGATGACCGTAGTTCACGCCCAGCGCATGATGAAGCTCGGCATCCTGCGGGCGGAAGGGCAGGGCCTTCTCGAGCCACCGCACCGCTTCTTCCGTCATGGCGATGTCGGCATGGGTCTGGCCGAGATTGACGAGAACATCACAATCTCCCGGTGCCAGGGCATGGGCCTTCTCGAGCAGGCGGATGGCCGGCAGCCCCTCGCCGAGGGCGCGCAGGATCGAGGCCCTGGTGTTCATGGCGTTGGCGTAGTCCGGCGCGAGCGTCAGGGCGCGATCGGCGGCTTCGAGGCCGGCCTCGGGATCGCCGGTCGCGGCGCGGGCCTGGGCCAGGTTGTTCCAGGCCCGGGCATCGCGCGGGTTGAGGGTGACGGCCTTCTCGAGCATGGCGCGGGCGGCTTCGGGACGGCCGAGGGCGAGCTCGGCGGCGCCGAGATTGGCCAGCGCTTCCGGCATGTCGGGTGCGAGCGCGAGCGCGGTGCGGAAGGCGGCGCGGCCGGCCTCGGCCTCTCCGAGCCCGGTCAGGACGATTCCGTGAAGGTTGTGGAGCCCGGCCTCGCCCGGCGCCTTGCGCAGGAGCCGCTCGACGATCGGGCGGGCCTCGGCCAGTCGTCCGGCGCCCGTGAGCGCCACCGCCCGGTCGATCTCGTCCTGCATGTCGGGGGTGGCGCGCCGCTCGAGCCGCCTCAGCGCCTTGCGGGCGCCCGCGTGGCGCGGCAGGCGCGCCAGAACGGCGCGATAGAGCCGGATCGCCTCGCCGGGATCCCCGGCCCTGGCCGCCGCCGCGGCCGCTTCCAGCATCTCCTTCGGACGCCGTGGGGCGTTCGCGATCGGTGCTGTGCCCCTCGTCCGTTTCCGTTGCGTCAATGTTCCTCCTCCGTCGATCCGCTCCGCCCGGCCCTGACCTGACCGGAACCGGATCATCGATAGGCGCATCGGGCGGGGCAGGCAATGGCAATGGGTCCGGGGTCGGTCGCGGCATGCATTCTCGAGGGAACACCCGCTTGACAAATGCCGCGTGTCACAGGATACAGCAGCCCTGCTGCCGGGAGATTCCCGGCGGTTCGTGTTTCATGACGCCCGAAGGGGCGCGCTGTCCGGGGCTGCAACGCCCGGCCGGGTGGTCGGGGGCCGAAGGACGCGGCAACGAGGAAAGGCAGCTGCAATGTTCGCGGTTCTGAAGACCGGTGGCAAGCAATACAAGGTCAGCCCGGGCGACGTGCTTCGGGTGGAGAAGCTCGCGGCCGAGCCCGGCGACAGGGTCAAGTTCACCGAGGTGCTGATGCTCGGCGGAAACGAGGCCGTGGTCGGCACGCCGTTCGTGGACGGGGCCGGGGTGATCGCCGAGGTGATCGATCAGATCAAGGGCGAGAAGGTGATCCACTTCGTGCGCCGCCGCCGCAAGCATTCCTCGAAGCGCACCAGGGGGCACCGTCAGCAGCTGACGCTGGTGCGGATCCTCGAGGTGCTGGCCGAGGGGGCCGACAGGGCTGACGCCAAGCCCGCGCTCGGGGCCCGCGAGGCGCGCCGTCTGGCTGCGCGGCAGGCGACGCCGGCGAAGAAGCCGGCGGCAGGGAAGGCCGCCACGAAGAAGAGCGCCGACAAGCCCGCCGCCGGTACGGCCGATGTGCCGGGGCGGAAGCCGGCGAACCTTCTCGATGCGCCGCGCGGTGGCAAGGCGGACGATCTCAAGAGGATTTCCGGGGTTGGTCCCAAGCTCGAGCAGCTTCTGAACGAGAACGGCATCTACCATTTCGACCAGATCGCCGCTTGGACGCCGGAAGAGGTTGCCTATATGGATGAGAGGCTTTCCTTCAAGGGCCGGATCGAGCGCGAGGGCTGGATCGAGCAGGCCCGGAAGCTGGCTGCCGAAGCCGGGTCGGAAAGCTGAGAGCTGAGGAGTAGGGAACAATGGCACACAAGAAGGCAGGCGGTTCGTCCCGCAACGGCCGCGACTCGGCCGGTCGGCGCCTCGGCGTCAAGAAGTTCGGTGGCGAATTCGTCATTCCGGGCAACATCATCATCCGTCAGCGCGGCACGCGCTGGTGGCCGGGCGAGGGTGTCGGCATGGGCAAGGATCACACCATCTTCGCCATGACCGAAGGCAAGGTCGTCTTCCGGAAGGGCTTCAAGGGCCGGACCTTCGTGTCGGTCATGCCGGTGGCGGAGGCGGCCGAGTAAGCCGATTGCCTCAAACGTCTTGCGGGGGATCGGCTTCCGGCCGGTCCCCTTTTCTTTACCGGACGTGACCTCGCATGCCCCCATCACCATGGCATGATGGCGACGGTGGGCGGAGGCTCCATGCATGGGAGGAAGCGCATGGAAGACGGAACGACGCGGATCGAGCGGGCGGCGGCGCGCTCTGCGGCACGCCCTCGGGCCCCGGTGGTGGAGCGAGCGGCGGATCAGCCGGTGATCCGCACCGAGCGGCTCGTGCTCAGGCCCTTGCGCGATTCGGATGCGGGGCTGCTTGCGCTCTATGCGTCCGATCGGCGCGTGGCCGAGATGACGACCTCGATTCCCCATCCCTTCCCGCCGGGAGCGGCCGAGGCGCTGATCGCCCGGGCGCGCGCCCCCGGTCGTGACGAGGATTTCTGGGCGATCGACGGTTCGGCGGCGGGCCTTTCGGAATTTCTCGGCCTGATCTCGCTGCTGCGGCTCGACGAGGCCCAGTCCGAGGTTCGCTTCTGGATCGGCCCGGCCTTCTGGAAGTCGGGTTTCGCCTCGGAGGCGCTGAAGGGGTTGGTGGCAGCCGATCCGCACGGGAGCCGCACCCTCTTCGCCGCGGTCTTCCAGGACAACCCGGCCTCGGCCCGGGTGCTGGTCAATGCCGGTTTCGACTATCTCGGCGAAGCGGAGGCCTGGTCGGTTGCCCGGGGTGCATCGGTGCCGACCTGGACCTATATCAGGCAGATGGATACGAGAGCCTCCGGCTGAGGCCCGCCCCGGCCGGAGCGGAAAGGTGAGCGATGAAGTTCCTCGATCTGGCCAAGGTCAGGATCCGTTCGGGCGCAGGCGGCAATGGCTGCGTGTCCTTCCGGCGGGAGAAATACATCGAGTTCGGCGGTCCCGACGGCGGCGACGGCGGCCGGGGCGGTGACGTGTGGGCCGAGGCGGTCGAAGGTCTCAACACGCTGATCGACTTCCGCTACCAGCAGCATTTCTTCGCCGAGAACGGCCAGCACGGCATGGGCCGCCAGCGCACCGGGCGCGACGGCAGGGACGTGGTGCTGAAGGTGCCGGTCGGCACCGAGATCCTCGACGAGGACGGCGAGACGGTGATCGCCGATCTCACCGAGCCGGGGCGGCGCGTGCTGCTGGCGAAGGGCGGCAACGGCGGCTGGGGAAACCTGCATTTCAAGTCGGCCACCAACCAGGCGCCGCGGCGGGCCAATCCGGGTCAGCCCGGTGTCGAGCGGACGATCTGGCTGCGTCTCAAGCTCATCGCCGATGCGGGGCTCGTCGGCCTTCCCAATGCCGGCAAGTCCACCTTTCTCGCCGCCGTTTCCAATGCCCGGCCGAAGATCGCCGACTATCCCTTCACCACGCTTCATCCCAATCTCGGGGTGGTGCGGGTCGATGGACGCGAATTCGTGTTGGCGGACATCCCGGGGCTGATCGAGGGGGCGCATGAGGGGCGGGGGATCGGCGATCGCTTCCTTGGCCATGTGGAGCGCACGGCGGTGCTCCTGCATCTCGTCGATGCCACCTCGGGGAGCGTCGCCGAGGATTACCTCACCATTGCGAACGAGCTTTCGGCCTATGGTGCCGGGCTCGAGGAGAAGCCGCGCATCGTCGCCCTGTCGAAGATCGACGCGCTCGACGAGGAAACCCGTGCCGAGCGCAAGGCCGCGCTCGAGAAGGCGCATGGCGGGCCGGTTCTGGCGCTCTCCGCCGTCTCCGGCGAGGGGGTGAAGGCGGCGCTCAGGGCGCTTTGTGCCGAGATCGAGCACGCCCGAAGCGATGCGGCGGCGGAGGCGGACGAGGCGGCCGCAGGGGCGGATCTGCCTGCGGCGGGCGGCCCCGCTGCGCCGAAGGAGCGGCCCCGATGACGGGGGGAGCCGGACGGGGCGGTGACGCGAACCCGCTCGTTGCCGCGCGGCGGGTGGTGGTCAAGATCGGCTCGGCGCTCCTCGTCGATGATGCGACCGGCATGCTGCGCGCCGACTGGCTGCATACGCTCGTTGCCGACATCGCCGCGCTGCGCCGTCGGGGCGTCGATGTGGTGGTGGTGTCGTCGGGGGCGATGGCGCTGGGGCGGGAGGCGCTCGGCCTGCCCCGCGGGGCGCTGCCGCTCGAACAGGGGCAGGCGGCGGCCGCGGTCGGCCAGATCCGTCTCGCCCGGGCCTGGGAAGAGGCGCTGGCGCCCCACGGCATTCTCGCGGCCCAGCTTCTCCTCACGCTCGACGACAGCCAGAACCGCCGCCGCTACCTCAATTCCCGGGCCACGCTCGGAACGCTGCTGGCTCTCGGCGCAGTGCCGATCGTCAACGAGAACGACACCGTCGCCACCGACGAGATCCGCTATGGCGACAACGACCGGCTCTCGGCACAGGTGGCGGCCATGGCCGGGGCCGATGTGCTGGTGCTGCTCTCGGACGTGGACGGGCTCTATACCGCCGATCCGCGCCGTGACCCCGAGGCCCGGCGGCTTGCACGGATCGAGTCTGTCACTCCCGAGATCGAGGCCATGGCTGGCGAAAGCGGCACCGATCTCGGCTCGGGGGGGATGCGCACCAAGCTGATGGCGGCACGCACGGCGATGAAGGCCGGGGTCGCCATGGCCATCACGCATGGCGGCCGGCCGCATCCTCTTTCTGCCCTCGAGCGCGGCGAGGCGCCGGCGACCTGGTTCCTGCCCGCGGCCGATCCCCACGCGGCACGCAAGCAGTGGATCGCCGGCATGAAGCCGAAGGGGCGGATCGTGGTCGATGACGGTGCGGCGAGGGCGCTCGAGCGGGGCAGCTCGCTCCTGCCCGTGGGCGTGAAGGCGATCGAGGGCAGCTTCTCGCGGGGCGATCCGGTCGAGATCCGCACCGAGGCGGGAGCACTTCTCGGCAAGGGGCTCGTGGCCTATTCCGACAGCGATGCCCGGCGGATCATGGGGCGGCATTCGCGCGAGATCCCGGCGCTCCTCGGTCATCCGGGGCGGGCGGCCCTTGTTCACCGGGACGACATGGCCCTATGAGGGGATGACCCCGTGAAGGGGAGGCTTGTCCGGTCGTGGCGGGCCGATGCAGGGGATGGAGCGGCAGATGGACCAGGAGACCACCGCAGGTGCCGGAACGGCGGGAAGCGACATTCCGGCCATGATGCACGAGATCGGGCGGAAGGCCCGCGAGGCGGCGGCCGTTCTCGCCACCACTTCGGCGAGGCGCAAGGACGAGGCGCTCGTCACGGCCGCCCGCACCATGCGCGCGCGCGAGGCGGAGATCCTCGCCGCCAATGCACGGGATCTCGAATACGGTCGCGAGAAGGGGCTGAGCGCGGCGATGATGGACCGGCTCGCCCTCGATCCGAAACGCATTGACGCCATGGCGGCCGGGCTCGAGGCGATTGCGGGCCAGAAGGATCCGGTGGGCGAGGTCATGGCCGAGTGGGAGCGGCCCTCGGGGCTGAGGATCCGGCGCGTCCGCACCCCGATCGGCGTCATCGGGGTGATCTACGAGAGCCGGCCCAATGTCACCGCCGATGCCGGGGCGCTGGCGCTGAAGTCGGGCAATGCCGTCATCCTGCGCGGCGGTTCGGAAAGCTTCCATTCCTCCCGATCCATCCATGCCGCCTTGGTCGAGGGGCTGCGGGCGGCCGGTCTGCCCGAGGCGGCGATCCAGCTCGTGCCGACCCGCGACCGGGCGGCGGTGACCGAAATGCTGCGGATGACCGAGTTCATCGACGTGATCGTGCCCCGCGGCGGCAAGGGGCTTGTCGGTCTCGTGCAGCGCGAGGCGCGGGTGCCGGTCTTCGCCCATCTCGAAGGGATCTGCCACGTCTATGTCGATCGGGAAGCCGACCCCGACAAGGCGGTGCGGGTCGTGCTCAATGCCAAGACTCGGCGGCCGGGGATCTGCGGCGCGGCCGAGTGCGTGCTCATCGACCGGGAAGTGGCGGAGGGGCTCGGTGCGGAGATCGTCCGCGCGCTGCTCGATGCGGGGGTCGAGGTGCGGGCAGACGAGACGCTGCAGGCGATTGCAGGCACGGTGCCGGCCCGGCCCGACGATTTCGGCCGCGAGTTTCTCGACATGATCATCGCGGCGAAGGTGGTGGACGGGGTCGAAGGGGCGATCGCGCATATCCGCCGCTATGGATCCGGCCATACCGACGCCATCATCACCGAGAACGAGGAGACGGCCGGGCGCTTCTTCCGCGATCTCGACAGCGCCATCCTGATGCAGAACGCCTCGACCCAGTTCGCCGACGGGGGCGAGTTCGGCATGGGTGCCGAGATCGGCATCGCCACCGGCAAGCTCCATGCCCGCGGACCGGTGGGGGCCGAGCAGCTCACCAGCTACAAGTATGTCGTGATCGGCGACGGCACCATTCGCCCGGCCTGAGGGCGGGCTGCGGGACGAAAGGAACGAAAGGAACGAAGGGGCGCCAGCGGGCGCCCCTTGTCCGTGTTCGTGTTCTCGTTTCGCCGGAGGTGCGGCGGGAAGGCCGCCGCGATCAGCGGCGCCAGGTGCGGATCGGGCCGCAATCCATGTGGATGAAGTTGGAGCGGCGATAGAGGCCTACCCCGCCGCCCTTGCAGGCGAGTGCCGCGGCGCGGATCTGGTAGATCGAACGCGATTTGAGGGTGATGTCCGCGGCCATGCCGGGAATGTGGTAGGATTTCTTCGCCACGCCCCGCGAACGACGGCGCAACAGCGCGTTGGTGCGGGGCGTGCGATAGCCCGACAGCAGCAGGTAGGGCTCGGAGGTGTCGAGCAGGTTGTGGACGGCGGCGAGATTGTCGAAATTGCGCGGATCCATCTTCTGGACGGCGTTCTCGCGCCAGTCGCGCATGAAGTAGTTGATCTCGGCGATGGCCTCGGGGATGTATTCGCCGTCGATCCAGTAGATGATGTCGAGATGCTCGCCGGTGCGTTGGGAATACATCTTCAGGCGGCGATAGTCGCCGGCACCGCGCAGGAAGCCGAAGGCCCTGGCATAGACGGGCGCGGCCGGGATGCTGGCCACGCCGAGCGCTGCCAGCATGCGGAAAGCGTCGCGTCGCGTCGGGCCGGGCGAAGCGTCCTTCTGGATGGTCTTCATCTGGTCACTGCCCCCGTAGCGAATCGGTTCGGGGCACGAAGCCCCGTGGTTTCTCGTCACCGTCACCGCCACCGGTCGTCGCGCATCGGCGCATCCGGGTGTCATGCACTCAACACAACCCGCCGCATGTGCGTGTTCGCATTCATGCGGCCCACGACGATGTTTCGGCCCTGAGGAGCCGGATGGCAAGGGAAAGATGCCGAAGACCGGACAATTTGTGCGAAATTCTGCCGATTTGCGCCGAAAGCCGCGCCGGTGCGGCAGGAGCATTCGGCGGGTGGCGCGGCATTCTCTCCCTCTGGTTCCTGTCTTCCGGGTGCAAAGCGGGTGTGGGTGTCGAATCACATGAATGTGAAGGCGTTTCTCCCCGATCTGCGGCATGCTTCGCACCATGACCGGAAACGGCCCGGGGCTGGCGGGGGAGGCGCGTTCCGGGGAAAGGCGCGTTCACGCCGTACCGGTGGTGCCCGGTGGCATCTTTTCTCGCTTCAATTGCGGGGCGATATCGGGCAATGATGGGTCATGACCGAAAGGTGAGGTGTTTCATGTCGCGTGTTTTCTCGCCCGCCTTCTCGCCCGGCCCGCCGCGCATGCGGCCTGTCTGCCGGGTTGCCGCCCTCGTGCTGATCGGGGTGGCGGCGCTGGTGCCGCTGCCGCGAACGCTGTCGGCGGAGAGCCTGGCGTTCCGCGAGGCGGTTGCCGCGTCGAGTGCGGCCGATCGGGAGATCGCCGCCTTCTACCGCAAGCACGGTTATCAGGGCATCTGGACCGGGGCGGACGACCGCCGCCGGCTCCAGGCCTTTCTCGCGGCCCTGGAAGCGGCGCCGCTCCATGGTCTGCCGGCCGACCGTTTCAGCCCCGATCGGGTGAAGGCGCTTCTGCGCGCGGCCCGCAGCGAAAGCGGCAAGGGCGCCGCCGAGGTGGCGACGAGCCGGCTCTTCGTCGCCTATGTCAACGCGCTTCACGGTGGTATCGTCGATCCGCGCTCGCTCGGCAAGCAATATGGGCGCACCCCGCCCCGGTATGCACCGGGTGCGATCCTCGAAGCCTTCCTGCAGAGCACGCCACGGGCCTTTCTGGCCGCCCAGCTGCCGCGCACCGCCGAATATGCCGCCCTTCTCAAGGAGCGTCGCCGGCTGGAAGGGGTGATCCGTCGCGGCGGCTTCGGCCCGAAGGTGCAGGCAAGGAAGCTCGAGCCCGGGGATGAGGGCCCGGCCGTGATCGCGCTGCGGAACCGGCTGATCCGCATGGGCTATCTGCCGGCGACGGCCACCCGGCGCTATGACCGGCGGATCGAGAAGGCCGTGCGTCGCTTCCAGCTCGATCACGGTCTCACCGCCGACGGGGTGGCCGGCAGGTCCACCATCGCCCTCGTCAATCGCCCGGCCGAGGCACGGCTGAAGCAGGTGCTGGTCAATCTCGAGCGCCGCCGCTGGCTCAACCGCCCCCTGGGGCGGCGCCACATTCTCGTCAACATCCCCGATTTCCGCTTCACGGTCTTCGAGGATGGCGAGGCGAGGTTCACCTCGAAGGTGGTGGTCGGCCAGCCGCGGGAGGATCTCCAGACGGCGGAGTTTTCCGACGAGATGACCCACATGGTCATCAACCCGTCCTGGTATGTGCCGCCCTCGATCATCGAGAAGGAATACCTGCCGATGATCGCCGCGAACCCCGAGAAGTTCGCCTCGCAGGGGCTGGAAGTGACGAGTTCGCGCGGCCCGATCGGCATCGACGCGATCCGCGACGCCCTTTCGCAGGGCAAGGTGCCGAACATTTCGATGCGCCAGCCGCCGGGGCCGCGCAATGCGCTCGGTCAGGTGAAGTTCCTCTTTCCCAACAGGTTCAACATCTACATGCATGACACGCCCGCCCGTTCGCTGTTCTCGCGCGAGGTGCGGGCCTACAGCCACGGATGCGTGCGGGTGAACCGGCCGCTCGAATTCGCCTATTTCCTGCTTGAGGGGCAGGCTGCCGACCCGGTGCGGTATTTCAGGAGCATCCGGGAGACGGGCAAGGAAACGGAGGTCTATCTCAAGCGGCCGGTGCCGGTGCACATCGTCTATCACACGGTCTTCCTCGGCACCGACGGGCGGATCCATTATCGGCGCGACATCTACAGGCGCGATGCCCGGGTCTGGCAGGAGCTCGAGAAGAAGGGGGTGACACTGGCGCCGCTTCGGGGCTAGGTAGCAGCCGGGCAGAGAGGCCCGTCAACCGAAGCGGAACCGATGACGCGATCCAGCACGCATTGCCACAGACTCGCGGAGATCGCCGCGGCTCTCGGCGCCGAGCTCGCGGGCGATGGCAGCATCCCGATCCGTGGCGCGGCCGAACCGGCCGAAGCCGGCCCCGACCATCTGGCCCTGGCCCTCACCGACCGTTTTCGCGCCGATCTCGGCAAGGGGCGGGCGCGGGCGGCGCTCTTGCCCGAAGGGGCCGACTGGCAGGCGCTCGGGCTCGAGGGGGCGGTGCTTGTCGCCCGGCCGCGCTATGCGATGGCGGGGCTCACGGCGCTTTACGAGACGCTGCCCGATCTGCCGGCGGGCATCCACCCCACCGCCATCATCCATCCCGACGCCGAGATCGGGGAGGGCGCCGCGATCGGCCCCTTCGTCGTCATCGGCCCGAAGGTGCGGATCGGGCGGGGCGCGCGGATCATGGCGCATTGCTCGATCGGCGACGAGACGGTGATCGGCGACGAACTTCTGTTGCATCCGGGGGTGCGGATCGGCCGGGGGGTCACCGTCGGTCATCGTTTCCGGGCGCATGCGAACACGGTGATCGGGGCCGACGGTTTCTCCTTCGTCACCCCCGAACCCGATGCCGTCGAGGCGGTGCGCCGTTCCCTCGGCGACCGGCAGGGCCGCCGTCAGGGGCGCTATGCCCGCATCGCCTCGCTCGGGCGGGTGGTGATCGGCGACGATGTCGAGTTCGGTGCCGGTTGCACCGTCGATCGCGGCACCATCTCCGCCACCGTCATCGGTGACGGCTCCAAGTTCGACAACCTCGTCCATGTCGGCCACAATGTGCGCATCGGTCGCGATTGTGCCATATCGGGCCAGTGCGGCTTTGCCGGTTCCGCCAGAATCGGCGATCGGGTGGTGATGGGCGGGCAGTGCGGCGTCGGCGATCATGTGGTGGTCGGAGACGACGTGATCGCCGGCGGCGCGACCAAGATGTTCACCAACGTGCCGAAAGGGCGCGTTGTGCTGGGCAGCCCGGCGGTGAAGATGGAGCAGCATGTCGAGATGTACAAGGCGCTTCGGCGTCTGCCGCGGCTGATGCGCGAGCTTCTGGCCCTCCGGGCCCGGCTGGGGGAGAAGGTCGATGGGCAGGACGGCTGAGGGGGGCGAGGCCGACGGACTGGCGCTTCTGCCCCTCGTGCGGGCGGTGCTGGCCGAGGAGGGCCGGATTTCGCCCGAGGCGGTCGTGCCCGAGGCCGAGCTCGAGGTCCTGGGGCTCGATTCGGTGCGGATGACCCAGGTGATCTTCGCCCTCGAGGAGCGGCTCGACATCACCTTTCCGCTCGAGGGGGAAGAAGTGGCGCCGCGCACGGTGGCCGATCTCGTGCGGCTCGTGGCCCGGCTCGAGGGCGGGGGCGGTTGAGCATGGCCCGTCGGGTGCTGATCACCGGGCGGGGGACCGTCAACGCGCTTGGAGGCGACGTGCCGCAGACGCTGGCGGCGCTCGCGGCGGGGCGATGCGCCATCGGGCGGGTGACGTGCCGCGAGGCCGAGCGGCTCAGGATCCGCATCGCGGCCGCGGCGTCCTCGCCGGATCTCGACGCGGTCTTTTCCCCCGAGATGCGGCAGATGCACGATCGCGTCAGCCTCCTGGCGCTTCTGGCCGCCCGCGAGGCCGTGGCCGCGGCCGGGCTCGCGGCGAAGGAGCTGTCATCCGAACGCTGCGGCGTCATCCTCGGCACGGCGGGAGGGGGGCTCGACACCTGGAACGAGGCCTTTCGTGCCGTCTATGCCGAGGGGAAGAACCGGGTGCCGCCCCTGACGGTGCCGCGGCTGATGCCGAACGCGCCGGCGTCGGCGGTGGCGGCCGATCTCGGCATCGTCGGCCCGGTGCTCTGCCCGTCGGCGGCCTGCGCCTCGGCGGCGCAGGCTCTGGCGCTCGGGCTGCACTTCATCCGCTCGGGGGTGTGCGACGTGGTGCTCGCGGGCGGCAGCGAGGCGATGCTGACCTTCGCCGGCATCAAGGCCTGGGAGGGGTTGCGGGTGCTCTCCCCCGACGGTTGCCGGCCCTTCGCGGCCGATCGCAACGGGTTTGTTCTCGGAGAGGGGGCGGCGGTGCTGGTGCTCGAGGCCGAAGACCATGCCCGCGCGCGCGGGGTGCGGGCGGCGGTCGAGCTGGCCGGAGCCGCGCTGCGGGGGCAGGGCGGCGGGGATGTCGTCCGCCCTTCGGCCGTGGCGGCCGAGAGGGTGATGCGTGCGGCGCTCGCCGATGCGGGGCTCGCGGTCGCGGCGGTCGATCACGTCAACGCCCATGCCACCGGCACCCGGCAGGGGGACGCGGCCGAGGCGGAGGCGCTGGCCCGGCTCTTCGAGAACCGGCTCGGGGTGGTGCCGATCGCGGCGACCAAGGGGCTGCATGGCCATGCCGTCGGTGCCAGCGCCGCGATCGAGGGGCTGGCCTGTCTGCTGGCGCTGGAGGAAGGGGTGATCCCGCCGGCCGGCTCCCATGCGGCCGATCCGGCGTTCGGCATCGACCTCGTGACGGGGCAGGCCCGCGAGGCGGAGGTCGCGACCTGTCTTTCCACCACCTTCGCCTTCGGGGGGCTCAACGCCGCGCTCGTCTTCCGCCGTCTCTGACGAGGCTGCACGGGCCCGGCCGCGACCCTTCGGCACCTCCACCTTCTCTTGCGATCGATCATGGTTCCCGACCGGACCGGCGCGGCCTCGTGCCCCTCCGGTGATCGTGCCGCAGCGACCGGCCCGCGGGCGAAGCCGCGGTCGTTCACCAGCCGTTTGCCGACGGTCCATGAGGAGCGCCGCTCCGCGATCACGCCGCAGATCGTGCCATGCTCCGGTGCGCGGCTCCCCGTATTCCGGCGGGCTGACAGGGGCGGCGAAACCCGGCCCCGGCTTCCCGGTCACTTCGGGGCGTGTTCGGCGCAGAAGGGCGTGTAGGGAACGAGATCGAGCCGTTCTTCAGGGATTTCGCGGCCACAGACGACGCAATAGCCGTATTCGCCTTCCTCGATCCGCTTGAGCGCGGCCTCGATGGCCCGCAATTCCTTGAGCTCGAGTTCGCCGAGCCTCTCGAGCACCTCGTCCTCCTCGAGTTCGATCGCCGCTTCCTCGTCGTCCTTGGGGAGCGGGTCGTCGAGCTGATCCTCGATCTCGTAGAGCTTGCGCAGGATGGCGCGGCGCATCTCGAGCAGCTGGCGCTTGCGCTCCTCGAGCGACTTCTTTTCCCTGCCTTGTTCCTGGGGCATCCGTCCCTCCTCGTTGCGGTTTCACCAAGGAGTAGGGAGGGCGGAGGAAAGTTTCAACATCGAAGCGGGGCGGGACGTGAATCAGGTGCCGTCCGACGGCTCTTCCGCGGGATCGGTGGCGCAGTAGGCGCTGTAGAGAGCCGAAAGGACACCGCGCACGCGGTCGTCGGCGAGGTGATAATACATCATCCGCCCTTCGCGGCGGGCACCGACCAGCCCCTCATGGCGCAGTCGCGCCAGCTGCTGCGAGACATTGGGTTGCTTGGTGTGCAGGTGCTGCTCGAGCTCGGAAACGGTCTTCTCGCCATCGGACAGCATGCACAGTATCAGGAGCCGGCAGGGGTTCGACAGCGCCTTCATCAGCCCGGCGGCGATATCGGCCTTGGCCATCAGCTCCTCGCTCGGCGCCCGGCCGAGCAGGATGTCTTCGCCCCTTTCCCCAGCTCCGGTCTCCTCGGCGGTCCCGGTGGCGGCTGCGCTCCTGTCCATGATTCGGTCGTCCATTGTCATTCCCGGCTCCCTGGTCTGCCCTCTGCGCGGCGCGACCATGCTGCATATGGGCGCGGATCCGCTCCTGCCGCAAGTCCTCCGCTGCACGTCCGCGCAGGCGCGCTTGCGGAAGGCCGCCCCGGGATGGGCGGGTCCGGTGCCCGACGATCGTTCGGCCCGTCATGCCCTGCCCGGGCCGATTGCCGCCCCTTGTGCGGGCGTTTGCGCCATCCCATATAGCAGACGCAATGAAACATATCAATATTGACATATTAATGAAGGTCGCTATATTGGCCCGCGACTCGCAACGCCACACCAAAGGGAGAGTACCATGGAGCCCATCAAGCCCGAAGTGACCACCTTCTTCGACGAATACACCTTCACCGCCTCCTATGTCGTGAAGGATCCGAACTCGAACAAGGTCGCCATCATCGATTCGGTTCTCGATTTCGATTACGCCTCCGGTCATACCGACACCCACTCGGCCGACCGGATCATCGCCTTCATCAAGGAGAACGATCTCGAGGTGGACTGGATCCTCGAGACCCATGTGCATGCCGACCATCTCTCGGCCGCGCCCTATCTCCAGGAGAAGCTCGGCGGCAAGATCGGCATCGGCGATCACATCACCATCGTGCAGAACACCTTCGGCAAGATCTTCAACGCCGGCACCGAGTTCCAGCGCGACGGTTCGCAGTTCGACGCTCTCTTCAAGGAAGGCGACAGCTTCCATATCGGGCAGATGCGTGCCGACGTGCTGCATACTCCGGGGCATACCCCGGCCTGCCTGACCTATGTCATCGGCGATGCAGCTTTCGTGGGGGACACGCTCTTCATGCCCGATTTCGGCACCGCGCGCTGCGACTTCCCGGGCGGCTCGGCCGAGGTGATGTGGGAATCGATCCAGAAGATCCTCTCGCTGCCCGACGAGACGCGCATCTTCGTCGGCCATGACTACAAGGCGCCGGGCCGCGACTACTTCGCCTGGGAAACCACGGTGAAGGAGGAGAAGGAAAAGAACATCCATGTGGGCGGCGGCAAGACCAGGGAAGACTTCATCCGCATGCGGACTGAGCGCGACAAGCAGCTCGCCATGCCGCGGCTGATCATTCCGTCGATCCAGGTCAACATGCGCGCCGGGCACATGCCGCCGGCCGAGGACAACGGCACCGTCTATCTCAAGGTGCCGGTCAACGTCCTGTGACCCGAATCCTTCCCCGGATATCGCCCGCCGGGGCGGTATCCGGTTGAAGGTCTGCTCTCCGGCCGTTCGTCTCCCCCGGGCGGCCGGAGAACTTTCCCTGCATCCCGCAGGGCACAACAGACCCGCCGGCAAGGCGGGCGATGCGTGAAAGCGAAACGCGAAAACGCGAAACGGAGACAGAAAGGACTGGATACATGTCGATCACCTGGCAAACCGACTGGACCCTCGGTCTGATCGGCGGCCTGCTCATCGGGCTTGCCGCTTCCCTCTTCCTCCTCGTCAACGGCCGCATCATGGGGGCTTCGGGCATCATCGGCGGCCTCGTCGATGGTTCGGGCCGCCACAACGCCGCCGAGCGCGTGAGCTTCCTGCTCGGGCTGGCGATCGTGCCGGGGCTGATGGCCCTTCTGTGGTATCGCCCCGACACCCATCTGACGAAGAACGTCGCCCTTCTCGTCGGCGCGGGCCTTCTGGTGGGCATCGGCACGCGGCTCGCCAATGGCTGCACTTCCGGCCACGGCGTGTGCGGCATCTCGCGGCTGTCGCTGAGGGGGATCGTCGCCACCGTGTTCTATCTCGTCGGCGGCGGGATCTCCGTCATCGTCTTCCGTCACGTTCTGGGGGTGGTCTGATGCGCAACATCTTCGCTTTCATTGCCGGCGGGATCTTCGGCGCCGGGCTCTTCGTTTCCGGCATGGTCGATACCGCCAAGGTGATCGGCTGGCTCGACATCTTCGGCGCGTGGGATCCGACGCTGGCCTTCGTGCTCGGCGGCGCCATCATCCCGACTTTTTTCGCCTGGCGTATCGCCGAGCGGCGGCAGAGGGCCTTTCTCGACTGCCCGATCCCGGAGCGCCCGCAGCCGGTGATCGGTCGCAACCTCGTCATCGGTTCGTTCATGTTCGGCCTCGGCTGGGGGATGATCGGGCTCTGCCCCGGCCCGTCGGTGGCTTCGATCACCTTCAACGGGGTCGGCGGGCTGATCTTCGTTGCCGCCATGATCGCCGGCATGCTGGTCGCTCCGGCGATCCGCACCCGGCTCGAGGCGGCAAGCGCAAGCTGAGGAGTGTGCCATGGAATACCGTATCATCACGCCCGACTATGCCGTGACGGGCCAGATCACGCCGCAGGACGTGAAGGCGATCGCCGAAGCCGGTTACAAGGTGCTGATCGACAACCGGCCCGATGCCGAGATCGAGGACGGCAACACCTCCGATGCCGTGGCTCTCGCGGCGCGCGAGGCGGGGCTGACCTTCGTCTACAACCCCGTGGTCTCGGGGGCGCTGACGATGGACAACGTCGCCCTGCAGCGCAAGGTGATCGACGAGGCGGACGGCCCGGTCTTCGCCTATTGCCGCTCGGGCAACCGCAGCGCCATCCTCTGGTCGCTGGCCGAGGCAGGCCGGCGGCCGACCGAGGAGATCGTCTCGAGCGTGGCGGCGGCGGGCTATGACGTGTCGCATCTCGTTCCGCAGATCGAGGCGCTCGCCAAGGCCGCCTGAACCGCACCGGCCGGGGTGGCCCGCCCCGCCCCGGCCGTTTTCCCGCCCTCCCATCCGATGCGAAGAGCGTGCTCTTCGCCCGAGCGGGCTTTTCGCAATTTGCAGGTGACAAGCCATGTTGAAGAAATATTTCCCGATCCTCCAATGGGTGCCGCGCTACAACCGTGACACGTTCGTTTCCGACCTGATCGCGGCGGTGATCGTCACGATCATGCTCATTCCCCAGTCGCTGGCCTATGCGCTCCTGGCCGGGCTGCCGCCCGAAGCGGGCCTTTACGCCTCGATCCTGCCGATCATCGTCTATGCGATCTTCGGCACCTCGATGACCATCGCCGTCGGGCCGGTGGCCGTGGCCTCGCTGATGACCGCCACCGCCGCCTCGGCCGTGGCGGCGCAGGGAACGCCCGAATATGCCGCCGCGGCGATCGTGCTGGCCTTCCTCTCGGGGCTGATGCTTGCCGGGATGGGGCTCCTGAGGCTCGGCTTTCTCGCCAACTTCCTGTCGCATCCGGTGATCTCGGGTTTCATCACCGCCTCGGCCTTCATCATCGCCGCCGGGCAGCTCAAGTCGATCACCGGCATTCCGGCCCGGGGCCACAACCTCGTCGAGATCCTCGAGAATCTCTGGCTCCATCTCGACAAGTTCAACTGGGCGACATTCGCCATCGGCCTGCCGGCGCTGATCTTCATCTACTGGTCTCGCAAGAAGATGAAGGCGCTGCTGATCTCCTTCGGCCTCAGGCCGCGCCTTGCCGACGTGCTCACCAAGGCGGCGCCGGTCTTCGCCATCCTCGTCTCGATCGCGGCGGTCAGGCTCTTCGACATGCACGAGCTTGGCGTGTCCATTGTCGGGGACATTCCGAACGCGCTGCCGAAGCTGGCGCTTCCGCCCTTCGATCTCGAGATGTGGGGTTCGCTGGCCGTCTCGGCGCTGCTGATCTCGATCCTCGGCTATGTCGAGACGATCTCGGTGGCGCAGACGCTGGCGGCGCGGCGGCGCGAGCGGGTCGATCCGGACCAGGAGATGATCGCCCTCGGGGCGGCCAACATCGCCTCGGCCATCTCCCGCGGCTTTCCGGTGACGGGCGGCTTCTCGCGCTCGGTCGTCAACTTCGACGCCGGCGCCCGCACGCCCGCAGCCGGGGCCTTCACCGCCGTCGGCATTGCGCTGGCAACGCTCTATCTCACGCCGTTCCTCTATTTCCTGCCCAAGGCGACGCTCGGCGCCACCATCATCGTGGCCGTGCTTTCGCTGGTGGATTTCGGCCCGCTGAAGCTGACCTGGAAATACTCCAAGGCCGACTTCTCGGCGATCCTCGCCACCATCGTCATCACCCTGACGGTGGGGGTGGAGGCCGGGGTGCTGGCCGGGGTGCTGATCTCGCTCTTCCTCTATCTCAAGCGCACCTCGACGCCCCATTACGCCATCGTCGGCCGGGTGCCGGGGACCGAGCATTTCCGCAACGTGCTGCGCCACAAGGTGGAGACGCTGCCCCATGTGCTGATGATCCGGGTCGATGAGAGCCTCTACTTCCCCAACGCCCGGTTCCTCGAGGAACTGATCTACGACATGATCGCCCGCCACCCGGAGATCCGCCATGTGGTGCTGGTCGGCACCGCGATCAACCATATCGACACGTCGGCCCTCGAGAGCCTCGAGCAGATCAACAGCCGGCTGAAGGATGCGGGCGTCACGCTTCACCTCACCGAGATCAAGGGGCCGGTGATGGACCGGCTGCATCGCTCGCACTTCCTCGAGGAGCTCACCGGCAAGGTGTTCTTCACCCAGAACGAGGCCTTCGAGGCGCTCAGGGAGGAGGATGCGGGCGAAAAGGCGCGGCCGCCGGCGGCCGGGCGGGCCGACGCGGCCCCGGAGGCTGCGTCTGCGGGCGGTCTCAAGCCCTCGGCCGCCTGACCGGGAGCCGAGCCGCCGTCACCTGCATTGCCGCGTGAAAGCCCCTGCCCCGGCGGGGGCTTTCGCCTTTTGCGGGTCGGGGCGGCTGACGAAGCGATGCGTCCCGTGCTATCATCGGCCACCGTCAAGCCGCAGGGTGAGCCATGTGTCGTCTTTCCGTTCTCCTTTCCGCCTGTCTCGTCTGGCTTCTGGCCGGGGCGGGGCCGGGCCGTGCCGCGGCCGATGCCTTCCGCCTCTTCGTCGCGCCCGATCTCGCCGGGGCGGGGCTCGTGCGCTACCTCGCGCCGCGCTTCCGCTTTCGCAGCGGCATCCGCGTCCTGCCGGTCGGGACGCTCGAAGAAGCCGATGCCGCGCTGCTGCCGGTCGGGAGCATCGATGAAAGTCTGCGGGCGCAGGCCGTTCTCCTGCGCCCTGCCCTGGTGGAAAGGAAGGGCGATCGCCGTTATCTCTATCTGGTTCTGACGAAGGAGCCTGCCCGGGCGGCGGCGGCCCGGGCCTTTCTCGACTGGATGTTCTCGCGCCCGGGAAAGGCGGCGATCGAGAGCTTTCCCGACGAGAAGAACCCCGCCTTTACCCCGGCCGACAAGGCGCCCGTCGTCGTCAAGCCGGCGAAGTTCGAGGGGGATCCGCAGCGCGGTCATGTCCTGGCCCGCAGGCATTGCCGCCGCTGCCATGTGGTCGAGCCTGCCGACCCTTATGCCGGAATTGGCTCGACGCCTTCCTTCATGGCGCTGAGGGCCCTGCCCGACTGGCAGCGGCGCTTCTCGGTCTTCTGGTCGCTGCGGCCCCATCTCGGGCTGGTCGATGTCGAGGAGATGAGCCCGGAGCGCCCGCCCTCCCGGCCGGTGCCGATCGCCCCGGTGCGGATGACGCTCGACGATGTCGAGGACGTTCTCGCCTATGTCGCCCGGCTCGCGCCGAAGGATCTCGGCAAGCCGGTGGAGATGCGCTGAAGCGCGGTGTCAGTGGCGGGTGGGCGGCTCGTCCGGCGCATCCCCCTCGAGATAGTCCTCCGTGGTCCGCGGCTTGTGCGGCGTGCCGAGGCGGAAGGGGGAATTCTCGTCGTGATACTGGGCGCGGACGCGGCAGTCGTCGCACATCTGGATCAGCTTCGCGCGTCCGTCGTCGGCGAACATCCAGTGCTGACCCGCGAGCTTCTCGCTGATCCGTTCGATGGTGGAGCGGACGCCGAAGGGCTTGCCGCAGGAGATGCAGGCGAAGGGTTCTTCCTCCTTGAGCACGCGCCAGCGCAGCGCTTCGCGGCCCGTGGCCAGCCGCGGCACGAGGGTGATCGCCTCCTCGGGGCAGGCCGCTTCGCAGATGCCGCATTGCAGGCAGGCGCTCTCCTGGAAGCGCAGCTGCGGCTTGTCCGGGTTGTCGCCGAGCGCGCCGGCGGGGCAGAGCGAGGCACAGGCGAGGCAGAGCGTGCAGGCTGCCTCGTCGACGACGACGGCACCATAGGGCGCGCCTTCGGGCAAGGGCAGCGGAGCAACCTCGTCGCCGTGGAGCGCCTGGGCGATGGTGCGCACCGCGTCGCGCCGCCGCCCCATCGGGATAACATTCGTTCCGATTGTGGCCTCTGGCGCCGACTCGCGCAGCATCTCTTCGAGCGTGTCGGGCGTTTCCGGCGAGAGGAAACGGATGCGTGCGGCGCCCTTCTCGGCCAGGATCGCCTCGGCAAGCGCCTTCTCGCGTTCGGGCACGGTGCGGTCGGTTCGCGGGCTCAGGAGCACGAGCACTTCGGCAAAGCCGGTGCCGAGCGCGGCCAGCATCTCGGCATGGCCGAACCCTTCGACATTGTTGACGGCAAGCGGGATCACGTCTGCCGGCAGGCCGCGTCCGAAGCGGGCCGCGAGGCGGATCATCTCGCTGCCGTGTTCCGCATCGTGCACGAGGAGCCGCGGCGGCCGTTTCTCGCCGTCGGCCGCGGCCGCCTCGCCGAAGGCGCCCTGCAGGGCGACGAGGCGGCGGAAGAGGAAGTCGGCCGGCGGATCGTCGTAGCTGGCGGCGCCCGAGGGACAGACGGCGGCGCATTCGCCGCAGCCGGCGCAGATCAGCGGGTCGATCCGCACATGGTCGCCGTCGGGGGTGATGGCATTGGTCGGGCACACGTCGAGGCAGCGCGTGCAGCCGGTCTTGCCGGCGCGGGCATGGGCGCAGAGATCGGCCTCGAAGCGGATGTAGAGCGGCTTTTCGAAAGTGCCGACGAGGGCGCGCGCATCGCCGACGGCCCGTTCGACCGCCGCCCGGTCGCGCGGGTCGGCCCGCAGATAGCCGTCGCGCTTGTGGGGGGCGGGAAAGAGCGGATCGTTCCCCGAGAGGTCGAGGATGATGTCGCAGTCCGACGCCACCCGCCCCCGGGGCGGAGCGAAGGCGAGCGGTCCGCGTCCCGAGCGGCGGGCTTCGGCGAAGTCGTCGATCGTGACGGTGAACCGGCCGAGCCCGCCCTCGGCGCGGCGCAGGCGCCCCCGGATCACGTCGAAGCGGCCGTCGGGCACGGCGAAGTCGGGCGTCTTCGTGAGCAGCACGGTGACGGCCAGCTCGTCCGTCAGCCGGGCGGCGGCCTCGAGCGCGGCCTCGTCCCCGATGACGAGGCAGGTGCCGGGCGAGGTGACGTCCATCGTCGGGGTGAAGGGGCGCGGCAGCGCGGCCTCGGCGAGAAGGGCGGCCTGCTTGGCGGTGGCGGGCGCCTCGTCGGACCAGCCGGCCCGGTCGCGGATATCGGCGAATCGCGTCTCGCCCGGCGCCGCACCGCTCTCGGCCAGTTCCTCGGCGAGGGTGGTGAAGCGCGGTGCTTCCTGTTCGCAGGCGATGAGGACACGCTGCCCTTTCCCGAGCGCACGGGAGACCTTGTCGAGGTCGCGGCCGCAGGCCTCGGTGCAGCGGACGAGCTTGTCGGCGCCGCTCGCGGCAAGAAGCGGCTTGTCGTCGAGCCGCATGCTGCCGGCGCAGTCGCACAGAAGGAGGATGTCGGGGCGCTTGTCGGACTGTTCGCTCATGGCCGCATGAAGGGGTGCGAAGGGGCGCGTGTCAAGGGCGCATGGCGCATGCTGTTGCAGCATGGCAGGGAAAGCCCGTCTCTTCAGATATTTGCCTTTGACAGCGGCAGGGCGGCATCCTTACTCTGAGCCCCGGAGACAAGGAGGCGTGCCGGCCGCTGGCTGCCGGCCGCCGCTTCGGAGGGAGGAAAGCATGGCGGAGAGGGAGGCCGCGGCCGCGCCGCGCCCGCTTCGGGCGAAGGAGGAGAGCCTCGATGTCGGCATCGTCGTGCGCCGCTCTCCACCGGCAATGAAATGGGCCGGCGAGGAGTGGCGGCCGATCGCCGTCATCCCTTCGGCGCCGGAGGCGGAATGGGTCGAGATCGGCCGCGAGGGCGAGAGCATCGACTATCACGCCGCGACCTTGCCGCTCACGCTGCACAGGGCCGAGGTTTCCGGTTATGCCGCCAGCCTCGACATGGCCGAGCCGAGCCTGTTCGTGGGGCTGGCACCGGCCGAGGATCCGGCGGCGCCGATGCCCTGGGAGGTGGTGTTCGTCTCGGCCTCGGCCCATGACGCCCAGGATTATCTCGACGGCGAGGACGTGCTGGTCGAGGCGGTGCCGATGCCCCCTTCCATCCTCGAATGGATTGCCGATTTCGTGGCGGCCCATCACCGCGAGGAGCGATTCCGCAAACGCAAGCGCAAGGGGCTCGAGGAGGAGGGGCGCGAGGCCTGGATCGGGGACATTCGAGCCTCGTCGCGCACGGTCTTTCTCGCCCCCTCGGCAAGGCGGCGCGACCCGCGGATGGATGAGGACGAGGGCGACCGATGAGCGAAGACGGCCGCAAGCGGCCCCGGAGGGCGGCCGCAGACGCAGGAAGGGAGGACGGTTTTCTCGCGCGCTGGTCGCGCCTCAAGCGTCGCCCGGAAGCGGCGGAGGCGGAGAAGGCGGCGCCGGCCACAGCGGAGCGGCCCGCCGCTGCGGACAAGGCGCTTCCCGACACCGCGCGAAGAAGCGACGAGGAGGTGCTGGCCGAGCTCGATCTGCCCGCACCCGAGCTTCTCGGCCGCGGCGAGATCCGCGACTTTCTCAAGGCACCGATCACCGAAAGCCTGCGACGGCGGGCGCTGCGGCGGCTCTGGCAGCTCGACCCGGTGCTGGCAAATCTCGACGGGCTGGTGGATTACGGCGAGGACTTCACCGGCCAAGGGGTGGTCACCGGTATCGTCGAGACCGCCTTCCGCGTCGGCCGCGGCATGGTCGAGGCGGCGGAGGAGGAGACGGTGAAGGAGAGCGCAGACGCCACGCGACCCGCTCCGGCCCCGGAAGGTGCGGCCCCGGAAGGCGCGCCGGCGGCCGGGGGCGGGCCGGTGATGGTGCAGCCGCCGGTGGCGAAGAACCCTGCGCCGACAGGGACCGATTCGCCGGTCGCGGCGCAGGAGGGGGAGGAAGCCGCGCACGGGCAGGCGCCGTCGCCCGCCGAGGAGCCCCCTCTGCCTCGGCCGCGGCGGATGCGCTTTCGCCCGGCATGATGTCATCGGGGCCATGCCCGTTGGGCCGGAGGGCGCCGGTCGGCCGCGAGATCAATTCCTGATTCTTTTCGTCATGCAAAAAACATTTGCGTGAAGCGGGTGTGACATTTTATCCTCCCTCCCGAACGGGCCGTTCCGATTCCCGGCAAGGGTGCGGGCGGTCGAGCAAGGACAGGACCGGGGAGGAAAGGGCGGATGACGATGGAGAGGGCCGAGGCGAGCACCCTCCTTGCGGAGGAGGACATCGCCCGCGCCGCCATCTACGATCTTCTGGCCGCGCTTCTGCATCGCCCGCCGGATGCGGCGGCGCTCGCGCGCATTGCCACGCTCGAGCCGGGGGAGGGAGAGATCGGCCGGGCCGTCAAGTCCCTGGCGGGGATGGCGCGGGTGATGGATCCCGAGAGCATCGAACGCGAGCACACGGCGCTCTTCATTGGCATCGGCCGCGGCGAGCTCGTCCCCTATGCCAGCTACTATCGCACCGGTTTTCTCAACGAGAAGCCCCTGGCCGATCTGCGGGCCGACATGGCGCGGCTGTCGATCACGCGCGCGCCCGAGGTGATGGAGCCCGAGGACGGCATCGCGTCGCTGTGCGAGATGATGGCCGGGCTCATCCTCGGCCGCTTTGGCGAACCGGCCTCGCTCGCGGTGCAGAACGAGTTTTTCCGTGCCCATATCGCGCCCTGGGCGCGGCATTTCTTCTCCGATCTCGAAAAGGCTTCGTCCGCTGCCTTCTATGCGCCCGTAGGTGCTCTGGGGCGGGCGATGATGGATGTCGAGGAGGAAATGTTCCGCATGGTCGGCGAAGGCGAGGCCATCGGCCCCGTTGCCGGTTCCGCCTGACCTGCCGTCCGGGAGGGAGTTCCGAGGAAAGGTTGCAGGTGCGCCGATTGCGGATGTGCTGACCGAGCGGCAGTCGGGCCGTGTCGATGAGCCGGGCGATGCGATCGCTGGTCGATTCGTCGGTCGGGCGGGCGCAGGTGGAGTGATCGAGGAGCGATTTCGGAAGTCAGAAGAGAGAGGGAGACACCACATGAAGCAGCGCAGGAAAGAGCGACGGGAAGGCGCCACGCGGCGCGATTTCCTCCGTCTTGCCGGCACCGGTGCGCCGGTCCTGGCAGCGATGTCGCTTGCCGGGGCCGAGGTGGCCGAGGCGGGCGAGGCCGTGAAGGGGCACGGCATCCGCATGACCGAGCACATGAAGAAGTATTACGAGAGCCTCCGGTTCTGACCGGGGTCTTCGGGTTGCCGGAGGACGGCCTGCGGGGGTAGCGAACGGCCCCCCGCGTTCGGCGCGGGCCTGCGGCGTAACAGGGAGAGGGAAACATGCTGAGAAGGAAGACAAGAGGGGTAGCGAACGGCCCCCGCGCGTCATCCGTTCTGGCCGGGATCGGCAATGCCAAGGTCGATCGCCGCGCCTTTCTGAAAGGCTCCGGGGTGGCCATCGGCGGCATCGCGGCGCTTGGGCTGACGGGCGGCACGGTGAAGCGGGCCGATGCGGCCACCACCAACGGGGATCAGAAGGTCGATCTCATCAAGTCGGTCTGCACCCACTGCTCGGTCGGCTGCACGGTGATCGCCGAGGTGAGGAACGGCGTCTGGGTGGGGCAGGAGCCCGGCTGGGACAGCCCGTTCAACCTGGGGGCCCATTGCGCCAAGGGCGCTTCGGTGCGGGAACATGCCCATGGCGAGCGCCGGCTGAAATATCCGATGAAGCTGGTCAATGGCGAATGGAAGCGGATCACCTGGGATCAGGCGATCAACGAGATCGGCGACAAGATGCTGAAGATCCGCGAAGAATCGGGCCCTGACAGCGTCTATTGGCTGGGCTCGGCCAAGCACAACAACGAACAGGCCTATCTGTTCCGCAAGTTCGCCGCCTACTGGGGCACGAACAACGTCGATCACCAGGCGCGGATCTGTCACTCGACCACGGTCGCGGGTGTTGCCAACACCTGGGGCTATGGTGCGATGACCAACTCCTACAACGACATTCACAATTCGAAGTCGATGATCCTCATCGGCTCGAACCCGGCCGAGGCCCATCCGGTCTCCCTGATGCACATTCTCAGGGCCAAGGAGCAGAACAACGCTCCCCTGATCGTGTGCGACCCGCGCTTCACCCGCACCGCGGCCCATGCCGACGAATATGTGCGCTTCCGCCCCGGCACCGACGTGGCGCTGATCTGGGGCATCCTGTGGCACATCTTCGAGAACGGCTGGGAGGACAAGGACTACATCCGCACCCGCGTCTGGGGTCTCGAATACATCCGCGAGGAGGTCGCGAAATACGACCCCGAGGAGGTCGAGCGCATCACCGGCGTGCCCGGCGAGCAGCTCAAGCGGGTGGCGCGGCTTCTCGTGAACAACCGGCCCGGCACGCTCGTGTGGTGCATGGGCGGCACCCAGCACACCAACGGCAACGACAACACGCGGGCCTACTGCATCCTGCAGCTCGCGCTCGGCAACATCGGCGTCTCGGGCGGCGGGGCCAACATCTTCCGCGGCCATGACAACGTGCAGGGCGCGACCGACATGTGCGTGCTGTCGCACTCGCTGCCGGGCTATTACGGTCTTTCGGCCGGTGCCTGGGCGCACTGGGCGCGCGTGTGGGGCGAGGATCTCGACTGGCTCAAGGGCCGCTTTGCCAGGATCAAGGGCAAGGACGGCAAGGAAAAGAGCCTGATGAACCTCAAGGGCATTCCGGTCTCGCGCTGGTTCGACGGCGTGCTCGAGAAGAAGGAGAACATGGATCAGCCGGACAATGTCCGTGCCATGGTCTTCTGGGGGCACGCGCCGAACTCGCAGACCCGCGGCCCGGACATGAAGAAGGCGATGGAGAAGCTCGACCTCCTCGTCGTCATCGACCCCTATCCCACCGTCTCGGCGGTGATGCATGACCGCACGGACGGGGTCTATCTGCTGCCGGCCTCGACCCAGTTCGAGACCTATGGTTCGGTCACGGCCTCGAACCGGTCGATCCAGTGGCGCGAGAAGGTGGTCGATCCGGTGTTCGAGAGCCGCCCGGACCACAACATCATGGCGATGTTCGCCAGGAAGTTCGGCTTCGCCGATCGTCTCTTCCGCAATATCGAGGTGAAGGAGACGAAGTGGGGTCCCGAGCCGGTGATCGAGGACATCACCCGCGAGTTCAACCGCGGCATGTGGACCATCGGCTACACCGGCCAGTCGCCGGAGCGGCTGAAGAAGCACATGAAGTATCAGCACACCTTCGACAAGACCACGCTTCAGGCGGTCGGCGGTCCGTGCGATGGCGAGTATTACGGCCTGCCCTGGCCCTGCTGGGGAACGCCGGAGATGGGCCATCCGGGCACGCCGATCCTCTACGATCCCTCGAAGCCGGTCTCGAAGGGCGGGCTGACCTTCCGCGCCCGCTTCGGCGTCAAGGCGCCCGACAAGTGGGGCGGCGAGAGCCTCCTGGCCGACGGGGTCTATTCGGCCGGCTCCGACCTCAAGGACGGCTATCCCGAATTCACCATGGCGATGCTCAAGGAGCTCGGCTGGGACAAGGATCTCACCGAGGAGGAACGCAAGACCATCGAGGCCATCGCCGGTGACAAGACCAACTGGAAGACCGACCTTTCCGGCGGCATCCAGCGGGTGGCGATCAAGCATGAATGCGCCCCCTTCGGCAACGCCAAGGCGCGCACCGTGGTCTGGAACTTCCCCGACCCGATCCCGGTGCATCGCGAACCGCTCTATACGACGCGGCGCGATCTTCTGCCGAAATACGCCACCTACGAGGATCGGCACTTCTACCGTCTGCCGACCCTCTATGCGTCGATCCAGAAGCAGGACTTCTCCAAGGAGTATCCGATCATCCTCACCTCGGGCCGGCTGGTCGAATATGAGGGTGGCGGCGACGAGACCCGCTCCAACAAGTGGCTCGCCGAACTCCAGCAGGAGATGTTCGTCGAGATCCATCCGCGCACCGCGAACGATCTCGGCATTCGCGACGGCGCCTGGGTCTGGGTCGAGGGCCCCGAGAAGGGCCGGGTGAAGGTCAAGGCCATGGTCACGCCGCGTGTGGGGCCGGGCGTCGCCTTCATGCCGTTCCATTTCGGCGGCTGGTTCCAGGGCGAGGATCGCCGCTACAAGTATCCGAAAGGCGCCGATCCCTATGTGCTCGGCGAAGCGTCCAACACGGCTCAGACCTACGGGTACGATTCGGTCACCCAGATGCAGGAGACCAAGGCGACCCTGTGCAAGATCTGGGCCGCGTAAGGGAGGAATGGAAACATGGCACGCATGAAGTTTCTCTGTGACGCCGAGCGCTGCATCGAGTGCAATGCCTGCGTCACCGCCTGCAAGAACGAGCATGAGGTTCCCTGGGGCATCAACCGTCGGCGGGTCATCACCATCAATGACGGCAGCCCGGGCGAGCGGTCGATCTCGGTCGCCTGCATGCACTGCTCCGATGCGCCCTGCATGGCGGTCTGCCCGGTGGACTGCTTCTACCAGACCGAGGAAGGCATCGTCCTGCACTCCAAGGATCTGTGCATCGGTTGCGGCTACTGCTTCTACGCCTGCCCCTTCGGTGCGCCGCAATACCCGCAGTCCGGCAATTTCGGCACCCGCGGCAAGATGGACAAGTGCACCTTCTGCGCCGGCGGTCCCGAGGAGGACATGTCGGAGGAGGAGTTCCGCAAGTACGGGCGCAACCGGATTGCGGAAGGCAAACTGCCGATCTGTGCCGAGATGTGCGCCACGAAGGCCCTTCTGGCCGGCGACGGGGACGTGATCTCCGCCGTCTATCGCGAGCGCGTGGTCGCCCGCGGCTTCGGCTCCGGCGCCTGGGGCTGGGGCACGGCCTACAGCCAGAAGGCCGGCGGCTGAGAACCGGAAGCGGGGCCGGGGACACTAGGTTCCCCGGCCCCGTTCCCCCTTGTCCGGCCGGGGCGGTCGCGCGGCTGCCCGCGGTTCGATTGCATGAACGCCCGATCGAGAGGTGGTGAGGCATGGTGATCCTCCCGCATGTTCCCGGTGCGCATCCGGCGGCACCGGCTTCGAGAACGACACGCCGATCCGGCCCCCTTCTCGGCCGGTGGCTCGTTCCTGTTGGCGTCATCGCGGCCCTGCTGCTCGCGGTGCTGATGCTGGCGAGCGTGTCGGCCCAGACGGTGGATGCGCCCGTTTCGGTACGCCCGCCGGAAGGGGCGGCTCCCGTGGCGCCGCCGACGGTGCGGGCACCGGGGGTGCCGCATCGGCCGCTCGGCTTCGACGCGCCGGAAAACACGCTCGGCAGCAGGTCCGACAGCGACATCTGGCGCGTCCTGCGCGAGGGGGCGGCCGGCACGACCGCCGCGCCGCGCCCGGACGACGGGATGCTGATCGAGGGGCGTCGGCCGCCCTTCGTGAAGACCCCGCGGCCCGAGATCTTCACCCGGCCGCCCGCGACCGGGCTTCTTTCGGACTTCACCCGCGCCGACTGGTGGTCCCGCATCCGCGATGCCGAGACCGGATTGCCGCGCATCGGCGGCTATTTCCTCGGTGTGGTGCTGGCGGTGATCGTGCTCTTCGCCTTCATTCGCGGGCCGATTCCGGTCGAGGGGGGCTTCTCGGGGCGCCGGATCCGTCGATTCCGCCTCTCCCAGCGCGTGGTGCACTGGTCGATCGCCATCGTCTTCGTCCTGATGGCTCTCACGGGGCTGACGCTTCAGCTCGGCCGGCCCTTCCTCATCCCCCTGATCGGCAAGGAAGCCTTCTCGGTGATCGCGACAGCATCCATGCAGGCCCACAACCTGTTCGGCCCGGTGCTGATCGTGCTCCTCGTGCTGCTCTTCGTCACCTTCCTGCCGGGCAACTTTCCGAGCCGGGCCGACATCGTCTGGCTCATCAAGGGGGGCGGGTTCTTCGGCGGTCATGCGCCGGCCGGGCGCTACAATCTCGGCGAAAAGGGGTGGTTCTGGACCGCCACCCTCATCGGCGCCGTTCTCGGGATCACCGGCATCATCATGCTTTTTCCCGACGATCTCGGCACGCGGGCGCTTCTCGAGATCTCGGTCTTCCTGCACGGGGCCGGGGCGCTGATCGTCGTCGCCTATCTCATGGGCCACATCTATCTCGGCACCTACGGCACCGAGGGCACGTTCGAGGGGATGGTGACCGGCTGCGTGGATGAGAACTGGGCACGAACCCATCACGAGCTCTGGCTGAAGGAGCTCGAGGAAAGGGGCAAGATCGAGGAGTGCCGCGAATGAGCCTCATCGAACTGATCGAAGGTCCGCTGTGGACCTTTTCCGCGACCCTGTTCGTGATCTTCGTCTTCTGGCGGTTGATCTCGATACTCGATCTGCGCCGCCGGGGCGCCTCGCCGAAACCTCAGGGCTCCCGGCTTGCCGGGGCGCTCCGGGCGCTCCTGGTCCGCTTCGTGCCGCGACCACCCTTCACGCGGTCGGGGCGGGTCTGGTTCACGACCGTGGCGGGCTACGCCTTTCATCTGGGGCTTTTCGTGCTGCTGCTGGCGGCCGTTCCCCACGTCGAATTCATCGAACGGCGGATCGCGGCCCTGCCCTGGGAGCCGATCTCGCGCACGGGCTTCGTCATTGCGGCCGAGATCTCCTTCCTCGGTCTCATCATGCTCTATACCCGCCGCTTCGTCGATCCGCTGGTGCGAAGGATCAACCGGCCCGACGACCACGTTGCTTCGCTCCTGACCTTCATCGTCATGCTCACGGGGTGCATGGCCCTCGGACGCCAGAGCGCGTTCCTGCGCGGGTTGCACATGGGGTTCGTCGAGCTGTGGCTGATCTATTTCCCCTTCTCGAGCCTGATGCACACCTTCACATGGCCGATCTCGCGCCTGGTCACCGGCTGGGAGGCCGGCCGGCGTGCGGTCCGCTGGTAGCGCGGAGGAAGGACCATGAGCGAACAGGGCGCCCCCACTTCCACCGTTTCGAATGTCGCGGATCTGCCCGAGGAAGTGCGCCTCGCCCGGGCGATTGACGGCTTTGTGGCCGAGTTCGGCCCGAAGACCACCGCCTGGCTCGACAGTTGCATCCGCTGCGGCCTGTGCGCCGAAGCCTGCCATTTCCACAAGGTCGATCCCGACCCGAAATACGTGCCGATCAACAAGATCGTGCCCTTCGAGAAGGCCTGGAAACGCCATGTGGGGCCGGTCGGGCTGGTGCGGCGGATGCTTGGCCTCGCCCCGCGGGTGACGTTCGAGGAGCTGCGGGAATGGGAGGAGCTGATCTATGACAGCTGCACCATGTGCGGCCGCTGCACCCTCGTCTGCCCGATGGGGATCGACATCGCCGAGCTGGTGCACGAGGCCCGGCACGGGCTGTTCGAGGCCGGGCTCGTGCCTTCGCGGCTGAAGGAGCTCGACGAGAAGGCGCATCGGCTCGGCTCGCCCTTCGGCACGGCCGAAGAGATGCGGGCCCAGGTCGAAAGGGTGGTGCGCGAATATGGCATCGACATTCCCCTCGACAGGGACAGGGCCGATGTGCTGGTTACCGTCACCCCGACCGAGCTCGAGGAAAAGCACGAGGTCCTCGCCGCCATGGCGCGGATCTTCAACCATCTCGGCTGGGACTGGACGCTGCGTTCCGACGCCTTCGAGGCCCACAATTTCGGCTATCTCTCGGGCGACATGGAGACGCAGGGAAAGCTCACCACCCGGCTGATCGACACGGCACGGGAGATCGGGGCGAAGATGCTCGTCATTCCCGAATGCGGCCACGCCTGGCAGGCGGCGCGCTGGGAAACCTGGCGCTGGTATGACGAGCCGCTCGATCTCGAGATCCGGCATGTCGTCGAGGTGCTCGGCATGGCGGTCGAGGAGGGCAGGCTGCGCTTCGAGCCTCTCGGCAAGAGCGCCACCTTCCACGATCCGTGCCAGCAGATCCGTCGCGGCGGGCTCGACCGCTGGCCGCGCGTCATCATGGAGGCGCTCGGGCTCGAGGTGCGGGAGATGACCCCGTCGCACGAGACCGCCTATTGCTGCGGCGGCGGGGGCGGGGTGGTCGCCATCCTGCGGGCCCGGGAGCTGCGCGACAAGGTGTTCGAGATGAAGGCGGCGCAGTTCGAGGAGACGGGGGCCGACCTGTTCCTCACCTCCTGCGACACCTGCCAGCTGACCTTCCGGCGCGGCGCGGCCGATACCGGCTGGGATCGCCAGGTCGATACGCTGTTGCAGATCATGGCCCGGCAGCTGGTTTCCGACCAGCCGCCCCTCGAGCGGCAGGCTGCCGGCTGAGAGGCGCGCCTTCCCGCGCCTTCCGCGGCCGCTTCGGAGCGCGGCCGTGGCGTCGCCCGGCACCGCGTTGCGCCGACCCTATCCACCGGCTCCGGCCCTTCGTCGATGCGTCGCCATCTGCGGCCTGCCGTCTGCCGCTCCGCCGGGGGGGCCGGCAAGGTGACCGCCCGCGGCGCCGGATTCCGCAGGCGGTCGCCCCCCTCGTCACTCGGCCTTGTCTTTCCCGTTCCCGTCCTTCTGCGGCAGGGCGTCGGGGAAGAAGAGCTGTTCGCTATGCACCCGATAGGAGCCGATCAGCCTCTGTCCCTTTTCGGACAGGAGCCAGTCGCGGAAGACGCGGGCGTCCTCGATGTTGACGTTCGGGCAATGGGCCGGGTTGACGATGATGAGGCCGTAGGGGTTGTAGAGCGCCGGATCACCGGCGAAGAGCAGCGCGAGGTCGCCGCGGTTGTTGAAGGCGAGCCAGGTGCCGCGGTCGCTCAGCGTATAGGCGCCCATGCCGGCGGCCATGTTGAGCGTGGCGCCCATGCCGGCGCCGGCCTCGCGATACCACCCCCCCGATGCGGCGCTGGGGTCGAGCCCCGCTGCCTTCCACAGCGCCTTCTCCTTCTTGTGGGTGCCGCTCTCGTCCCCGCGGGAGACGAAGGGCGCCCCGGCCTTGGCGATGCGGGTGAGGGCGTCGGCGGCGGAGCGGGCATGGCGCACGTCGGCCGGGTCGTCACGCGGGCCGACGATGACGAAATCATTGTGCATCAGCGGATGCCGCCTGATCCCGTGGCCCTTGGCGACGAAGGCTTCCTCGTCAGGCTTGGCGTGCACCACAAGCACATCGCCGTCGCAGCGGGCGGCGTTCTTCAGCGCCTGGCCCGTTCCGACAGCCACGACCTTGACCTTGATGCCCGTGTCCTTCTCGAAAGCCGGCAGGATGTGGTCGTAGAGTCCCGAATTGCGGGTTGATGTGGTGGACTGGACGATGAGCGTGCCGGCGCCGGCTCCGGTTCCGGCAAGAACCGCGCCCGCGGCAAGGGCCAGGGCGAGGAGCGGGCGGACCAGGGCAGGGCACCATCTCGCGAGAGCGGAGCGTATCTTCATGTTCGGCCTCCTTTCCGGGTGCTTTGCTTTCAGGAATGCGGAGCGTCGCCAGCCTCCTCCGGCAGGCGCCCTTCGAGATAGGCGGCGGCCGCGCGGCTCCGGGGCGCATCGAAGAAGCTGTCCGCGGGGCCGCTTTCGCGGACCCGGCCATCGGCCAGGAAGATCACCCTTTCGGCGAGCCGCCGAGCCTGGGCCACGTCATGGGTGACCAGCAGGATGGTGGTGCCCTCGTTGCGGATCTCGCCGATGAGGGCCTCGACGGCCCGCGTCGCCTGCGGATCGAGCGAGGAGGTCGGCTCGTCGAGAAGGAGCAGCCGCGGTTCGAGAGCGAGGGCGCGGACGATGGCGAGCCGTTGCTGTTCGCCGCCCGAGAGCGCGCGTGCCGGCCGTGCGGCGGCATGGGCGAGATCGGCCCGCACCAGAAGCTCGGCGATGCGGCCGACTCGCTCGCGCCGGGGCGTGCCGGCAAGAGCGAGCGCATGGGCGAGATTGGCATGGACCGAGCGGCGCAGGAATACCGGTTGTTGCAGGACGAGGCCGACATGTTTTGCCTCGAGCCCCGGGGCGAGGGTGAGGGTGCCGCCGCTCGGGGTTTCGAGCCCGGCGATGAGCCGCAGGGCGAGGCTCTTGCCGGCGCCGTTCGGTCCGAGAAGGACGCTGATGCGGCCCCGGGGGATCGCCATGTCGATCCGCTCGAGAAGCCGCCGGCCGCCGCGTTCGAGCGAGACGCGGTCGAGCCGGCAGATCGGGGTTTCTCCGCCCTCCGCTTCGGACGCGGCGGGGCGCAGGGGAACCACCCGGTCAGGCATGGGTAGGCTCCTGCATCCGTTCGCGGATGAGGCCCACGGCCAGGTTGAGCCCGAGCGCCAGCGTCAGCAGGATGCCGCCAAGGGCCATGGCCAGCGCCAGATTGCCCTTCGATGTCTCGAGGGTGATCGCCGTTGTCATCACCCGGGTGTAATGGGCGATGTTGCCGCCGACGATCATGACCGCCCCGACCTCCGAGAGGGCGCGGCCGAGCCCGGCGAGGATCGCCGTGAGCAGTGCCGGCCGGGCTTCGACGAGCAGGGTCAGGAGCCGCTGGCCGAAGCCGGCACGCAGGACCGCCAGCATGTCGCCATATTCCGCCGCCAGCCCCTCGACGGTCTCGCGGGTGAAGCTGGCGATGATCGGGATGACGAGGATCGTCTGGGCGATGATCATGGCCGCCGGCGTGTAGAGCAGGCCGAGAGGGCCGAGCGGCCCCGCGCGCGAGAACAGCAGATAGAGCCCGAGCCCTACCACCACCGGCGGCAACCCCATCGCGGCGTTGACGAGGAGCACGAGCGCTCCGCGGCCGCGAAAGCGCCCGAGGGCAAGAACGGCGCCGAGAGGGACGGCGAGGAGCGCGGCAAGAACCACCGCCCCGAGCGACACTTCGAGCGAGAGGGTCACGATCTCGGCGAGATCCCGGTAGAAGGTTGCGGCCATTGCGGCTCCGGCAAGGGCTGTGGAAGGGGATTGTCCGACGGGAGCCTAGGGCAGGGAGGGCGGTGGGATCAAGGGCGAATGTCCCGATCGACCCGAGCCCGATCGACCCCGATCCCGACCTGCCGACGGTGCCGCCGGCTCCTCGGCCCGACCACGGCCTGGCCCGGTTCCGGCCCGGAGCACGCCCGGTCCGCACCGGCCCCGGCCTGAGCGCGGCTCCGGCCCGGTTTCGGCTGTCGGGGACGGACCGCCGGCGGTGCCGGGAGTGGTGGTGTGCCGGCGAGAGCCGGAAGGGCAGGGGCTGCGGCATGCGTCATGGAAGGCGGGCCGCAAGGCTCAGACATCCACCTCCTCGACGAAACGGGCATTCTCCTGGATGTAGGCGAAGCGCATCTCCGGCCGCTTTCCCATCAGCCGTTCGACGAGATCGGCCGTCTGCCCAGGCACCGTGTCGTCGATCGTCACCCGCACGAGGCGCCGCGTCTCCGGGTCCATCGTGGTGGTGCGCAGGTCCCTCGCATCCATCTCGCCAAGACCCTTGAAACGCGACACCTCGATCCGGCCGCGGCCACCCAGCCCTTCGGCGAGGAGCCGCTCCTTTTCCGCATCGTCGAGCGCATAGACCCGCTTCGTGCCCTGGGTGAGCCGGTAGAGCGGCGGGCGGGCGAGATAGAGGTGGCCGTGCTCGATCAGCGGGCGCATCTGGGTGAAGAAGAAGGTCATCAGCAGCGAGGCGATATGCGCCCCGTCCACGTCGGCATCGGTCATGATGATGACCTTCTCGTAGCGCAGATCGTCGAGGTTGAAGCGGCTGCCCATGCCGGTGCCGAGGGCGAGGCACAGATCGTTGATCTCGGCGTTCTGACCGAGCTTCGAGGAAGCGGCGCCGAGCACGTTGAGGATCTTGCCGCGCAGCGGCAGAAGCGCCTGGGTATCGCGTGCGCGGGCCATCTTGGCCGATCCGCCGGCGCTGTCGCCCTCGACGATGAAGAGTTCGGTGCCCTCGCGGCTCGAGCGGGCGCAATCGACGAGCTTGCCCGGCAGGCGCAGCCGCCGCGTGGCCGACTTGCGCTTCGTCTCCTTCTCCGCCCGCCGGCGCTGGCGCTCCTCGGCCCGCAGGATCAGGAAGTCGAGAATGGCGCCGGCCCGTTTCGGATCGGCAGCGAGCCAGTTGTCGAACCGGTCGCGCACCGCCCCTTCCACGAGCCGCGCGGCGGCGGCGGAGGCGAGGCGCTCCTTGGTCTGGCCGACGAATTCGGGCTCGGCGATGAAGCAGGAGACGAGGCCGCAGCCAGCGCCGGCAATGTCCTCGCGGGTGATCTGCTGGGCCTTGCGCCGCCCGGCGATCTCGCCATGGGCCCGGATGCCTTTGAGCAGAGCGGCCCAGAAGCCGCTTTCGTGGGTGCCGCCTTCGGGAGTGGGCACGGTGTTGCAATAGGAGTGCAGGAATCCGTCGCGGGCCGGGGTCCAGTTGATCGCCCATTCGACCGCCCCGGCCGTGTCGGGGCCGAACTTCTCGGCAAACTCCACCCGCCCGGCAAAGGGGCTGTCGGCGATGCATGCGGTGCCCTCGAGCGCCTCCGCGAGATAGTCCGCCAGCCCGCCCGGGAAATGGAACCGCGCTTCTTCGGGAATCGCGTCGTCCTCGTCCGCGAGCGACGGGTCGCATTTCCAGCGGATCTCGACACCCGAGAAGAGATAGGCCTTGGAGCGGGCCATGTCGAACAGTCGCTTCGGGTGGAAACGGGCGCTCCGGCCGAAGATCTGCGGGTCCGGAACGAAGCTGACGGTGGTGCCGCGCCGGTTCGGGGCCGGGCCGGTTTCGGCGAGGGGCCCGAGGGGCTTGCCGCGCGAAAATTCCTGGGCATAGAGCCGCCGGTTGCGGGCGACCTCGACCCGCAGATGCTCCGAGAGCGCGTTCACCACTGAAATGCCGACCCCGTGCAGGCCGCCGGAGGTCCGGTAGGCCTTGCCCGAGAACTTGCCGCCGGCATGAAGTGTGCAGAGAATGACCTCGAGTGCCGACTTGTCGGGGAATTTGGGGTGGGGATCGACGGGAATGCCGCGGCCGTTGTCGCGAATGGTAACGCGGTTGCCGACCTCGAGGGTGATCTCGATCCGGCTGGCATGACCGGCCACGGTCTCGTCCATCGCGTTGTCGAGCACCTCGGCGACGAGATGGTGCAGCGCGCGGCTGTCGGTGCCGCCGATATACATGCCCGGCCGCTTTCGCACCGGTTCGATGCCTTCGAGAACCTCGATGGCGCTGGCGTCGTAACTCTCTTCGCTCGGCGGGGTGAAAAGCTCTTCTGGCGTCATGCCGTTCGGGTATCCTGTTCGTGGGCCTGCCTCGCCCCGATCCTAGAGCGGGGCGAGGGCGATGGAAAGCCCGCTTGCCGCCGCCCTTGCCCTGTCGCTCTCCGGGCGGGGAGCGGCATGGGAACGGCCGGCGGCGCTGCGCTCCTCGCTCTCCGCTCGGGGAAGCCGCAGAGGGCGCGGGCAGGGCGTCGGGTCTCGGCTCCGGTTGTCCTTCCTGCCGAGCGGGTCGAGCAAGCCGATGCGGGCGGCGGAGCAGGCGGATGTGTTTCCGGTCAGCCGTGAACGCTGATGACAAGGGCGCCCCGGGGCGGCGGGGCAGGGCTTCCCATCGAGTCGCGAAAGCTGATGGTAGGGCCAGCCCGGAACGGCGGGCGCCGGCCGGATCAGCCGATCTCGGGATGGATGCCCGGCTCGCTCCCCGTCTCGCGTCGCCGGTAGTGGATCCGGCGGATCGAGCCGGTGGAGGAGCGCATCAGCAGGGTTTCGCATTCGCACCAGCCGCGGCGCCTGTGGACCCCGCCGACCAGCGGGCTGTCGGTCACGCCGCTTGCGGAGAAGACCACGTCACCGCGCACGAGTTCGTCGCGCCGCCAGCTGCGGGTGGGATCCTCGATGCCCTTTTCGATCGCCGCCTGCCGGTCGCTCTCGGAGCGCAGGACCAGCCGCCCCTCGAACTGTCCGCCAAGGCATTTGAGCGCGGCGGCGGCCAGCACGCCCTCCGGCGCCCCGCCCGACCCCATGTAGATATCGACGCCGGTTTCCTCCGGGTCGGCCACGTGGATCACCCCGGCCACGTCGCCATCGGTGATGAAGCGCACGCGGGCCCCGGCTTCGCGCAGCGCCTCGACGAGGGCGCGGTGGCGCGGCCGTTCGAGCACGCAGACCGTGATTTCCTCCGGCTTGCAGCCCTTGGCGGCGGCAAGCCGTCGCACCCGCTCGGCCGGCGGCATGTCGAGGCTGACGAGCCCGTCCGGATAACCCGGGCCGATGGCGAGCTTCTCCATGTAGATGTCCGGCACCCGCAGCATCGACCCTTCGGCGCCGACGGCGATCACCGAGATCGCCCCCGGCATGTCCTTGGCGGTGAGGGTCGCCCCTTCGAGCGGATCGAGGGCGACATCGACCACCGGTCCCGAGCCGGCGCCGACCTCGTCGTCGGTGAAGAGGGCGGGGGCGGTGTGCCGGCACCCTTCGCCGACGACGATTCGCCCGCGAAAGGGCTGGACGGTGAGGGCGGCGGCCATGGCGTTGAGAGCGGCGGTGTCGGCGGCTTCCTCGTCGCCCTGTCCGGCCAGTCGGGCGGCGGCGAGTGCGGCGGCCTCGGTGGTGCGGACGAGTGCGAGGGAGATCATTGCGTCATCGAATGGCGGCTTCGTGGTCATGCTTCTCTCCTCCCTGTCTCCCCGGCCGGTCGTCCGGCGCTCGACCGCCTCTTTCCGCATTCCGGGCCGGGCTTGCCCGCCCTTCAGAGTTCCTCGATTCTGAGCGCCACCGGCTCGTCGAGATTGACGTCCACCTCGCGGATGGCGGCCAGCGCCTGGTGGATCGCCTCCTCGGCGGCCTTGTGGGTGACGATCAGAACCGGCGCCGCCGGCGTGTCGTGGCGATACTGGCGCATGCGGTTGATCGAGACGCCCGCCTCTCCAAGCGCCTGGGCGACCTTGGCCAGCGCGCCGGGCCTGTCCTCGAGAAGAAGGCGCAGATAATAGGGCGCGGGCGTCGCCACCCGTGCGGGCCGGGCCGCTTTCAGGGTCTCGACCGGCTGTCCGAAGACCGGCAGGCGCATCCCCCGCGCGATGTCGATGATATCGCCAACTACGGCCGAGGCGGTCGGCCCTTCGCCGGCGCCGGCGCCTTCGAGGACGATCGGGCCGACGGCGTCTCCCTCGATCATGACGATGTTGGTCGCCCCCTCGACGCGGCCGATCGGCGAGTCGGCCGGCACGAGACAGGGCTGCATCCGCTGTTCGAGGCCGCGCCCCGTCATGCGGGCGACGCCGAGCAGCTTGATGCGGTAGCCGAGGTCGCGGGCAAGCTCGATGTCGGTGATCGAGACCCGGTCGATCCCCTCGAGCACCACGGAAGGGAAATCCACCCTGGTGCCGAAGGCGATCGCGGCGAGGAGGGCGAGCTTGTGGCCCGCATCGATGCCGCCGACATCGAGCCGCGGATCGGCCTCGAGATAGCCGAGGGCCTTGGCTTCGGCGAAGACCTCGTCATAGCTGCGCCCTTCGGATTCCATCCGGGTGAGGATGTAGTTGCAGGTGCCGTTCATCACGCCCGTCACCCGTTCGATGCGGTTGCCCGCGAGGGCCTCGCTCAGGGTCTTGATGACGGGGATGCCGCCGGCCACGGCCGCTTCGAAGCGCAGCGCCCGGCCCGCCGCCTCGGCCAGCGCCGCCAGCTCGTTGCCGTGGACGGCGAGCATGGCCTTGTTGGCGGTGACCACATCCTTGCCCGCCTCGAGCGCGGCGGCGACCGCGGCCTTGGCCGGCCCGTCCTCGCCGCCGATCAGCTCGATCAGCACATCGACATCCTCGCGCCGGGCCAGCGCCACGGGGTCGTCCTCCCAGGCGTAGGGCGAGAGATCGACCCCGCGGTCCTTGCGCCGCGAACGTGCCGAAACGGCCGTGATGGCGACGGAGCGGCCGGCGCGGCGGGCGATGAGATCACCGTTGTTACGGATGATGCGGATGACGCCGGCACCGACGGTTCCAAGCCCGGCAATGCCGATCCTGAGGGGGCTCTTCATGAAACATGGCTCCATCGCGATGCGGCCCGGCGGGGCCCGTTGCCGCGATGACTAGCCCGATTGCCGCGCCGACGCAACGCGGCCGCGTGACGCCCGGCCGGGGATCGTGCGTGGCGACGCGAAGGATCGGTGACGGCAAGGATGGCGGGCAGGGCGCCGGCGGCCGCGGGGGCTCCGGTCCGGTGGACAGTCTGCCGTGGTGCGCTTTCCCGTGGCCCGACCCGCGGGCAGGCGGGGCCGCGCCCGTCTGCCGGGGCGGAGCGGGTCGTGAAGGGACCGCGACGCATGCGCGTGACCAGGCGACCCCGGCGGCATCCGCCGCCTGTTCGGCGAAGGATCTTCGCGCGACCGGCCGATGAACGCGGTCTTCGCCTTCGCGGGCATGAGCCCGGCCCGGATGCGCCCTTCCCGCGTCGCCTCCCCGCGCCCCGGCAGGCGCTCCGCCGGGCCTCCTCTCCGCCCCGCCCGGCCCTTGCCCTGATCCCCTTCTTCGGGCAAGGTGAAAGACATGGAAAGAAGGTTTTCATTTCGGCAGGACAGGCGCCGGATGTTCCGCCACGCAAGGCGGCCGTGTCGTGGCATGCCGGCTTTTGACTTTCCACATGATGGAAGCAGGTCTGCCGCATGGGCGCGGTCGGGGCCGCCGGTCGAGGGGGAGGGCGCCGGATGAGTGCCATGCGGGACCATGCGGCGGAGCCGCGGCCGCCGGCCTCCTTCTCGGAGGACGGATGGGCCGATGTGCTTTCGCAGATCGAACATGCCTGGGCACGTCTGGCCGAACAGCAGGCCGCTCTCGAGGCCCGTAACGACGAGCTCGAGCGCATGCGGGCCTTCCTGGCCTCGGTTCTGGACCACATTTCCGACGTGCTGGTCGTGGGGGATGCCACCGGCAGGCTGATCGAGGGCAACCGGGCACTGGCCGGTCTGATGGGTCGTTCGCCCCGTCCCGGCACGTCCCTCGCCGCGCTGTTCGAGGAGGCGGACAGGGAGAAACTCGAGAAGGCTCTGGCCGATGTGGCCGCTCATGGGGCCACGGTGCGTTTCGAGGCTCGCATGGCCGCCGGAGACGGGCCGGCGCTTCTCGATCTGGTGATCTCTCCCCGCCGGGACAGCCGGGGGCGCTATCTCGGCCCGGTGCTCATCGGCCGGCCGATCGGTGAATTGCGGCGAGCCTATGACGAGCTTCGCGAAGCGCAAGGGCGCCTGGTCCAGCAGGAGAAGCTGGCTTCGATCGGCCGCCTTCTGGCGGGGGTGGCCCACGAGCTGAACAACCCGATCAGCTTCGTCTACGGATCGACACATGCCATGGCACGTCATGTCGATCGGCTCGAGCGGTATTTTGCCGCCGTCGCCGAGGGCTGGCCGAGAGAGCGGCTGGCCGGGCTGAGGCGCGAGCTCGACATCGAGCGCTCCATCCGTCGCCTGCGCACGGCGCTCGAGGGTGCGCGCGAGGGCGCCGAGCGTGTGCGGGACATCGTCGATGCCCTGTCGCGCCTCTCGGCCACCGGGCAGGGCGAGATCCGCCCGTTCGCGCTGCGCCCCGTCGTCGAGACGGCGGTTCGCTGGGTGACGCGGAGCGTCGAGAAGGCGGCACCGGTCGTCGTCCGCGGTGACGGCCGGGTCGTCGGCCGGGCCGAGCAGATCCAGCAGGTGGTGATGAACCTCGTCCAGAATGCGCTCGATGCGATCGAGGGCCGCAAGGGCGGGCAGGTGTGGGTCACCATCGAGGAGAAGGCGGACGATTGGGTGACCCTTGTCGTCGAGGACAACGGGCCGGGGATCGCCCCCGATGCGATCGGTGCGATCTTCGACCCGTTCTTCACGACCAAGCCGGTGGGAAAGGGAACCGGGCTCGGCCTGCCGATATCGCTCAAGATCGTCGAGGAACACGGCGGGGAGCTGCAGGCCGGGAACAGATCCGGGGGTGGCGCACGATTCGCCATGCGCCTGCCGGCTCCCGGTCCCGACGGGGCGGAGCGGAAGGGCGCGGCGGCGGATCGGGCCGCGCAGGGCGACGCGCAGGGAGAGGCGGGGTGAGGCGATGAGTTTCGATGTGCTCTGGCTCCAGTCGGGAGGGTGCGGCGGGTGCACCATGTCCCTGCTTTGCGCGGAGGATCCCGGCCTCTTCGAGACATTCGAGGATTTCGGCATCCGCTTTCTCTGGCACCCCTCGATCTCGCGCGAAAGCGGGGCGGAGGTGGTCGATCTCCTGGAGGATCTCCGGGCCGGTCGGCGCAGGCTCGACGCGCTCTGCCTCGAAGGTTCGGTGATGTGCGGGCCGAACGGCACCGGCCGCTTTCACATGCTGGCGGGAACGGGAAAGCCGATGATGTGGTGGCTGCGCGAGCTTGCGGAGCGGGCCGACCACGTTCTGGCCATCGGTTCCTGCGCCGCTTGGGGCGGGATGACCTCCGCCGGCTCCAATCCGGGAGGCGCGACGGGGCTGCAATATGACGGGGTGATGCCCGGCGGCCTTCTGGGAGAGGATTTCCGTGCGGGCAGCGGTCTGCCGGTGATCAACGTCGCCGGATGCCCCACCCATCCCGACTGGGTGATCGAGACGCTGGTGATGCTGGCCACCGGAGCATTCGGCCGCGAGGACCTCGATCCTCTCGCACGGCCCCGCTTCTTTGCCGATCACCTCGTCCATCACGGCTGCACGAAGAACGAGTTCTACGAATACAAGGCTTCGGCCGAGAGGCTCGGGCAGGAGGGCTGCATGATGGAGCATCTCGGCTGCATCGGCACCCAGGCCCATGCCGATTGCAACATCCGCCCCTGGAATGGCGAGGGCTCCTGCACGCGGGGAAACTACCCCTGCATCAACTGCACGGCCCCCGAATTCGAGGAACCCGGGCGCCGGTTCACCGAGACCCCGAAGCTCGCCGGCATCCCCCTGGGCCTGCCTTCCGATATGCCCCGGGCGTGGTTCGTGGCCCTCGCCTCGCTGGCCAAGGCCGCCACCCCCGAGAGACTTCGGGAGAATGCGGTGGCCGACCGGATCGTGCATCCGCCGCGGGTGGTCGATGTCAATCGTCGCCCCCGCGGGCGGTAGGGACCGGGAGTGACGGGTGCGGGAGGCGGTGGCGCGTTCGCGGATGAAGGAGTGTGCATCGCAGGCCGGGGGCGGCGCACGGGTCATGTCGAGCCGGGGCGGGGCCGCCGGTCAGGGAAAGGAGACGGAATGAGGGAAGACGGCACGCGGCACATCGTCGGCCCCTTCAACCGGGTCGAGGGCGATCTCGAGGTCGTCCTCGATTTCGAGGGCGGCCGCGTGGTGCGTGCGGAGGTCGTCTCGACGCTTTTTCGCGGTTTCGAGCGCATTCTTGTCGGCAAGGCGCCACTCGACGCCCTGACCATCACCCCGCGGATCTGCGGAATCTGTTCGATCAGCCAGTCGGCCGCTGCGGCCCGGGCCCTTGGCGATGCCGCCGGTCTGAGGCCGCCGCCCCAGGGCATGCTGGCGATCCAGATCATCCACGGGGTGGAGAATCTCGTCGATCACCTGACGCATTTCTATCTGTTCTTCATGCCGGACTTCACGCGCCCCGACCATGCCGCCCGGTCCTGGCACGGGGCCGCGACCGCCCGTTTCGGGGTCGGCGGTCCGGCGCAGCGGTCCTGGCTAGAGGCCCGGGCCCGGATCATGCACGTGATGGGGATACTCGCCGGCAAGTGGCCTCATACCCTCGCCATCCAGCCCGGAGGGGTGACCCGTGCTCCCGATGCGCGGGACCGGCTGAAACTCGTTGCGCAGATCCGGCGTCTGCGCCGCTGGCTCGACGAGACCTTGTTTGGCGACGGCGCCGAGGCTTTCGCCGCCCTCGGAACCCCGTCCGACCTCTTGGCCTGGCGGAAGGGGGATGTGGGGCGCTATCTCGCCATCGCCGATGATCTCGGTCTCGGGTCGATCGGCTCCGGCCCCGGCCTGTGGCTTTCCTTCGGTGCCCATGAAACCGCCGAGGGGCCGCTGTTCGCCAGGGGGGTGCGCCGTCTCGACGGGACGGGCCGTCCCGGCGTGCTCGAGCCGCTCGATACGGCCGACATTCTCGAGGATCCGAGCCATGCTTGGGATGCAGGCCGGCCGGCGCATCCGTCCGTGGGCGATACCCTGCCCGATCCCGACCGGGAGGGGGCCTACAGCTGGTGCAAGGCGCCGCGGCTTGCAGGCCGGCCGGCCGAGACGGGCGCCTTTGCGCGGCAGGTCGTTGACGGACATCCGCTGGCTCTCGGCCTTGCCGGGGAAGGGGGATCGGTCCATGCCCGCATCGTCGGGCGGCTTCTCGAAGTGGCGCGACTGGCAGAAGCCCTCGAACGCTGGTCGATCGCTCTCGAACCCGATGCCCGCTTCATAGAGCATGGCGCCATGCCGCAGGAAGGGCGGGGCGAGGGGCTTGTGGAGGCGGCGCGGGGGGCGCTCGGCCACTGGGTGTCCATCGGGGAGGGGCGCATCCTGCGCTATCAGATCATCGCGCCGACCACCTGGAACTTCTCCCCGCGCGATGCCTCGGGGGTGCCCGGGCCGCTCGAACAGGCGCTTGTCGGCTGTCCAGAAGGGGCGATGGTGCAGCATGTCGTCCGCAGCTTCGACCCCTGCATGGTCTGCACGGTGCACTGATGAGGGCGGAAAGGACAAGGGGAGGGGGAGAGGGAGACGGCGCGGCCCTCGCCATTCGCGTTCGCGGTCAGGTGCAGGGAGTGGGGTTTCGTCCGTTCGTGTGGCGCATCGCCCGCCATCACGGGGTGCGGGGGCATGTGGCCAACGATGCCGAAGGCGTGCTGATACATGCCGAGGGCGGTGCGCTTGCCGCCTTTCTCGCGGCCCTGTCCGCCGAGTCGCCCCCCATTGCCGAGATAACGGCGATCGAGACCCGGCGGGTTCCCCCGGTCGGGGCGGAGACGTTCAGGATCATCGAAAGCGCGGGCGGTGCCGCGGAAACCCGCATCACGCCCGATCTCGCCACCTGCCCGGAATGCGTCGAGGAGGTGTTCTCCGAAGGGCGGCGAAAGGGCTATCCCTTCACCAATTGCACCAATTGCGGGCCGCGCTTCTCGATCATTCGGGATGTTCCCTATGATCGCTCGAGCACGACCATGGCCGGATTCGCGATGTGTGCGGCGTGTCGCGAGGAATACGAGAACCCGGCCGACCGGCGTTTCCACGCCCAGCCGATTGCCTGCCCCGATTGCGGGCCGCGCCTTTCGCGTTCTCTGGACGAGGTGGCGGAGATCGTCGGCAAGGGAGGCGTGGCCGCCATCAAGGGGATCGGCGGTTTCCATCTCGTGTGCGACGCCACCTCGGCCGCGGCGATCGCGCGTCTGCGGCGGCGCAAGCGCAGACCGTCCAAGCCCCTTGCCCTGATGGCGCCCGACATCGCCACCATCGGCCGCCATTGCCGGGTGAGCGCCGATGCCGCCGCCCTGCTGGGGGACCCGTCGGCCCCGATCGTGCTGCTGCCCCTGCGGAGCGACGGGGATGCCGCCCCTCTCCCCGGGAACATTGCGCCCGGCCTGGATCATGTCGGCTGGATGCTGCCCATGACGCCGCTGCACCATCTTCTCGCGGCTCGGTTGCGACGGCCTCTGGTGATGACTTCGGGCAACGTGTCGGGCCGCCCGCAGGTCATCGACGGGGCGGCGGCAAAGGGCGAGCTCGGGGAGGTGGCGGACATCGTTCTCGACCACGACCGTCCCATCGCCCGCCGACTCGACGACAGCGTGACCGTCCTTGCGGCAGGTCGGCCCCGGATCCTGCGTCGGGCGCGCGGGCATGTTCCGCGTCCCCTGACCATTCCCGACCTCGATGCGCCGGCCGTCCTTGCACTCGGGGGAGATCTCAAGGCGGTGTTCTGCCTTCTCTCGGGCCGTGAGGCGGTGCTGTCTCCCCATCTGGGCGATCTCGACGAACCTGCGGGCTTCGCCGCCTGGCAGGAGGCGATCGAGGACCATCTGTCCCTTTTCGATCACGAGCCCCGGGTCGTGGCCGTGGACTGCCACCCCGCCTGCCGTTCGGCCCTTCATGGTAGGCGACTGGCGCAGAAGCGGGGGATTCCCCTCGTCGAGGTGGCCCATCACCATGCGCACATGGCATCGGTCATGGCCGAGAACGGCCTGTCGCCGGAGGCGGAAGTGGCGGCCGTCGTGCTCGACGGCATCGGGCTCGATGCCGAGGGAACGATCCGGGGCGGGGAGGTGCTGGTCGGCGGATATGCCGCTGTGCGGTATGCCGCGCGGCTCGTGCCGGCTCCGCTGCCCGGAGGGGACGCGGCCGCGCGCGAACCCTGGCGCAACCTCCTCGCGCGGCTCGACAGGGCGGGGTTAGCCGCTCCGGCCTCGCGTCTTCTGGCCGCGCATCCCCTGGAGGCCCTGCGCCGTGCCGTCGCTGCGGGTGTGAATGCGCCCCCGTCGAGCTCCGCAGGGCGGCTGTTCGACGCGGTGGCCGCCGGTATCGGCATCGCGCCGCCGCGGATCGGCTACGAAGGGGAGGCGGCCATGCGCCTCGAGGCGCTGGCCCGGCGGGGACGCCCCGGCCGGCCCTGGCCCTTCGAGCTGCGACCGGCAACCGATCCGCATCTGGAGGGAGCGGAGCGGATCGTGGATGATGCGCCCATGTGGGAGGCCTTCCTCTCCGATCTGGCCGCCGGCGCCGATCCGGCCGACATGGCCCGCAGCTTCCACGAAGGACTTGCCCGCGCCTTCGCGGCGGCGGCGCGTGCAACCGGCTGCGACCTTTTCGCCCTTTCGGGGGGCGTGATGGCCAATGCGCTGCTGCTCGAATGCCTGATCGAGGCGCTGGGTCCGGAGCGCACGCTGACCCATTCGGCCGTTCCCGCCGGGGACGGAGGGCTCGCGCTCGGCCAGGCGGCCGTGGCCGCCTGCCGCCTGCGCCACGGGGGGCGGCACGGCGGCAGGGGCGGGTGATTCGGCGGCCCGAAGGGCGGAAGGCCTCGCTTGTGGAAACTTTTCTTCCAGAAACGGCTGTGTCCGGGCAGACGGCTCTCGGCCGGATCATGCCAAAAATCGCAGATAACTATTTGAAAAACATTGCATAAGAATACGCGGTGGCGGTGGAATGACAAAAAACCTTTCGGAATCGACCGGCGAAATGATAACTATCATTCCATATGGGGCCGGGTGCCTTGTGGCGTGGCTCCGCAAGCCAGGGACAGGGAGGAGGACAGCACCTTGCAGACGGAGACCTTCTATGACGTGATGCGCCGGCAGGGGATCACCCGCCGGTCCTTCATGAAGTTCTGTTCATTGACCGCCGCGGCGCTCGGTCTTGGTCCTGCATTCGTTCCGAAGATCGCCCATGCAATGCAGACGAAGCCGCGCACCCCGGTGATCTGGGTGCACGGGCTCGAATGCACCTGCTGTTCGGAAAGCTTCATCCGCTCGGCCCATCCGCTGGCCAAGGATGTCGTCCTGTCGATGATCTCGCTCGACTACGACGACACGCTGATGGCGGCGGCCGGTCATCAGGCGGAGGCGGCCTTCGAGGACACCATCGAGAAATACAAGGGCAACTACATCCTTGCGGTCGAGGGCAATCCGCCGCTCAATGAGGACGGGATGTTCTGCATCGTCGGCGGCAAGCCCTTCGTCGATCAGCTTCGCCGCGCGGCCGAACATGCCAAGGCCATCATCTCCTGGGGCGCCTGTGCCTCCTACGGCTGTGTTCAGGCGGCAAAGCCCAATCCGACCCGGGCCACGCCGGTGCACAAGGTCATCACCGACAAGCCGATCATCAAGGTGCCGGGCTGTCCGCCGATCGCCGAGGTCATGACCGGTGTCATCACCTACATGCTGACATTCGACCGCCTGCCCGATCTCGATCGCCAGGGCCGTCCCAAGATGTTCTACTCCCAGCGCATTCACGACAAGTGCTATCGGCGTCCCCATTTCGATGCCGGCCAGTTCGTCGAGAGCTGGGACGACGAGAACGCGCGCAAGGGCTACTGCCTCTACAAGATGGGGTGCAAGGGGCCGACCACCTACAACGCCTGTTCGACCATCCGCTGGAACGACGGCGTGTCCTTCCCGATCCAGTCCGGCCATGGCTGCATCGGCTGTTCGGAGGACGGGTTCTGGGACAACGGCTCCTTCTATGACCGCCTCACGAACATCAAGCAGTTCGGGATCGAGGCCAATGCCGACGAGGTGGGCATGGCGGCGGCCGGCGTGGTCGGGGCCGGCGTGGCGGTGCATGCCGCCGTCTCGGCGCTCAAGCGCGCACAGATGAAGCGGCAAGCTGCCGCCCCCGAAAAGATCAGCGAGGAGGCCTGAGCGATGGTTGTGCAGACGCCCAACGGTTTCACCCTCGACAATTCCGGCCGCCGCGTCGTCGTCGATCCGGTCACGCGGATCGAGGGGCACATGCGCTGCGAGGTCAATCTCGACGAGAACAACGTCATCCGCAACGCCGTCTCGACCGGCACCATGTGGCGCGGTCTCGAGGTCATCCTCAAGGGGCGCGATCCCCGCGACGCCTGGGCCTTCACCGAGCGGATCTGCGGGGTGTGCACCGGCACCCATGCCCTGACCTCGGTGCGGGCGGTGGAGGATGCGCTCGGCATCACCATTCCCGAGAACGCCAATTCGATCCGCAACCTGATGCAGCTGGCGCTCGAGATCCACGACCATGTGGTCCATTTCTATCACCTGCACGCGCTCGACTGGGTCAATCCCGTCAACGCGCTCAAGGCCGATCCCAAGGCCACCAGCGAGCTGCAGCAGGCGGTCAGCCCCTCGCACCCGCTCTCGAGCCCGGGCTATTTCCGCGACGTGCAGAACCGGCTCAAGAAGTTCGTCGAGTCGGGGCAGCTCGGTCTGTTCAAGAACGGCTACTGGACCAACCCGGCCTACAAGCTGCCGCCCGAGGCCGACCTCATGGCCGTCACCCACTATCTCGAGGCGCTGGACCTGCAGAAGGAGATCGTGAAGATCCACACGATCTTCGGCGGCAAGAACCCGCACCCGAACTGGCTGGTGGGGGGTGTGCCGTGTCCGATCAACGTGGACGGCACCGGCGCCGTCGGGGCGATCAACATGGAGCGGCTCAACCTCGTCAGGTCGATCATCGACATGACGATGGAGTTCAACCGCAATGTCTACATCCCCGACGTCAAGGCCATCGGCTCGTTCTACAAGACGTGGCTTCATGGCGGCGGTCTCTCGTCCCAAGCCTGCCTTGCCTATGGCGACATCCCGGAAAGGGCCAACGACTTCTCGGCCGAGAACCTGCATCTTCCGCGGGGTGCCATCATCAACGGCAATCTCGACGAGGTGCACGATGTCGATCTGCGCGACCCGGAACAGATCCGCGAATATGTCGATCATTCCTGGTACGAATACGACCGGCCCGGCATCAGCCTCCATCCGTGGGAAGGGGAGACGCGTCCGCGCTACGAGCTCGGCCCGAACGCCAAGGGCACGAAGACCAACATCGTCGAACTCGACGAGGGCGGCAAGTATTCGTGGATCAAGGCGCCGCGCTGGCGCGGGCACGCGATGGAGGTGGGGCCGCTGGCGCGCTACATCGTCGGCTACGCCAAGGGCCACGAGCGCATCAGGGAGCAGGTGGACGGCTTCCTGCGCGATCTCGAACTGCCTTTCGAGGCGATCTTCTCGACCCTCGGCCGCACGGCGGCCCGCGCTCTCGAGAGTCTCTACTGCTGCGAGCTGCAGCAACACTTCTTCGAAAAGCTCGTCACCAACATCAGGAACGGCGACACCAACACGGCCAACATCGAGAAGTGGGATCCGAAGACCTGGCCGAAGGAAGCGAAGGGCGTGGGGCAGACGGAGGCGCCGCGCGGTGCGCTCGGTCACTGGATCGTCATCAAGGACGGCAGGATCGAGAACTACCAGTGTGTGGTGCCCACCACCTGGAACGGTTCGCCGCGTGATCCGGCCGGCAATATCGGCGCGTTCGAGGCCTCGCTGATGAATACGCCGGTGGAGCGGGCCGAAGAGCCGGTGGAGATCCTGCGCACGATCCACAGCTTCGATCCGTGCCTTGCCTGCTCGACCCATGTCATGTCGCCCGACGGGGAAGAGCTGGCCCGGGTCAAGGTGCGCTGAAACGGCGGAAGAACGCAGATGCGAGACAGGGAGGAAAGGAAGATGACGAGGTCCGCAAGGATGGCCGCCGTTGGTGCGGGAGCGGCGGCAGCCGGTTCCCTTCTGGCCGCAGGCCCGGCCCTGGCCCATGTGGGAGTCGGGGCGACATCGGGGGTGCTGCCGGGGTTGCTGCATCCGCTGATGGGAGCCGATCACGTTCTCGCGGGCGCCGCCGTCGGCCTGTGGGCGGCGATGCTAGCGCCCCGCCCGGCTGCGGACGGCCGGAACACGAACAGGGCGAACCGGCGGCGGATCCGGGCGCTGCTGCTGCCGCCGGGGCTCTTTCTTGCCGGCATGATGCTCGGAGCGGCCCTGGGCTGGGCCGGCATCGCCCTGCCGATGGTAGAGGCGGCGATCGCCCTGTCCGTGATCGCCTTCGGGCTGATGGTGGCCTTCCGGGCGCCGCGGGCAGCGGGGCTCCTGATCATCGGCGGTTTCGCCCTCTTTCATGGTCATGCCCACGCCGCCGAGGCCGCCGGAAGCGTGCTGGCCTATCTCGCGGGCTTCGTGATCGCCACGGCCGGGCTCCACCTGGCGGGGCTCGCGCTCGGTGCGCTGATCACGCGCCGGCCCGTCCTGCGCCGCCTTGCCGGTATCGGCACCGCCCTTGCCGGCGTTGCGATCCTGGCCAGCTGAGGGAGGGAGTGATGACGGACACGGCCCGGGAACAGCAAGGCAGCTGCGTCAGCATCTATGTCTATGAAGTGCCGGTGCGGGTATGGCACTGGACGAACGCCCTGGCGATCACCGTGCTGGCGGTCACCGGATATTTCATCGGCTCCCCGCCGCCCAGCATGGGCACCGGCGAGGCATACGACCAGTTCATCTTCGGTTATGTCCGCTTCACCCATTTCGCGGCCGGCTATGTTCTCGCGGTCGCCTGGATCGGCCGGATCTACTGGGCCTTCGTGGGCAATCATCATGCGCGCGAGCTCTTCTATCTCCCGATCTGGGATCGCCAGTGGTGGCGGGATCTCTTCACCGTCGTGCGCTGGTATCTGTTTCTCGAAAGGCGGCCGAAGGCTTTCGTGGGGCACAATCCGCTGGCGCGGCTGGCCATGTTCTTCTTCTTCACCCTTGGCGTGACCTTCATGATCTTCACCGGCTTCGCGCTCTATTCGGAAGGGGCCGGGCAGGGCAGCTGGCAGGACGCCGTCTTCGGCTGGGTGATTCCCCTCTTCGGGCAGAGCCAGGATGTGCACACGCTGCATCATCTGGGCATGTGGTGGATCATCATCTTCGTGATCATTCACGTCTATGTCGCCATTCGCGAGGACATCATGTCCCGCACCACGGTGGTTTCGACGATGATCTCCGGTGAAAGGACCTTCAAGGATGGCAGCCCTGACTGACCGGCCCGGCATGAACGGGTGTGCGGCGGCGTCTGCGCCGCGCACCCTCGTTCTCGGCATCGGCAATGTGCTCTGGGCCGACGAGGGATTCGGCGTGCGGGCGGTGGAGCGGCTCCACGAGGAATGGGAGATGCCCGCCGGAGTCACCCTCATGGACGGGGGGACGCAGGGGCTCTACCTGCTGCACCATATCGAGGCGTGCGAGGCGCTGATCGTTTTCGACGCCGTCGATTACGGCCTTGCGCCGGGCGAGATGAGGCTGGTCGGGGATGACGAGGTGCCCGCCTTTCTCGGCGTGAAGAAGATGAGCCTTCATCAGACCGGCTTTCAGGAGGTCATCGCCACGGCCCGGCTCAAGGGGTGGGAGCCCCGCCGGATGCTGCTGATCGGGGTTCAGCCCGAGGAGCTCGAGGATTACGGGGGCGGCCTGCGGCCCGTCGTGGCGGCCCGGCTCGAGGAAGCCGTGGCCTGCGCGGTCGAGGAGCTCCGCCGGCTCGGACATGCGCCGCAACGGCGCGCCGGTCGGCCGCAACAGCCCCTTTCGGCCCCGGCCATCACCCGGCAATCCTACGAGGCGGGGCGCCCTTCGGCCGAGGATGCGTGCCGGTTCGGAGATGCGCGCTTTCTCGCCCTCGTCTCCGGGGGGAAGGGCTGATGTGCCTCGGCATCCCCATGCGGATCGTCGAGAGCCGGGGGCTCGTGGCCCTTGCCGAACGGGGCGACGGCTCGCGGGAGCGGATCGACCTTTCCCTGGTCGGCCCGCAGCCCGTCGGCCGCCACGTCCTCGTCTTTCTCGGAGCGGCGCGCGAAACGCTCGACCCTGCCCGTGCCGCCGAGATCGAACGGGCGCTAGAGGCGCTCGGGAGGGTGATGACGGGGGGCGGGATCGGGGATGCCTTTGCCGATCTCGAAGGGCGCGAGCCGCCCCTGCCGCCCCATCTCGCCGCCGCCCTCGCCGAGGGAAGGAAGACGGGTTGAGGAGTGCGGGAACATCCGATGCTGCCATGCAGGGACGCAAGGGGGAACAGATGCCGTCATCACCGCTGATCGAGAGGCTGACCGGAACCTTCGGCTATCCGCGGCTCGAGAGCCTCGACGCCTTCGACGATTTCATCGGCAGCCCGGGGGTGCATCTCGTCTTCGTGCCGGGGGATCCTGCGCGCAATCTCGAGAGCGACGATGTGGCCGTCATACTGCCCGAGATCGTCGCCGCGTTCGAGGGGCGGTTCGATGTCGCTGTCGCCGGCGATGCCATCGAACGGTCCGTGCGTGAGCGGGTGGAGAGTTTCCAGACCCCGAACCTGATCTTCTGGTGCGCCGGCCGGCTGCTCGGCGACATCCCGAAAGTGCGGGACTGGGACGACTACATGGCCCGGGTGCAGGCGATTCTGGCCTCATCCGGTCAGGCCGTGGCCTGAGGCGGAAGGAGGGAGGGAAAGAAAGATGGTAGGCAGTTTCTTCATGCCGCCCGCAGGTTTCGGGCCGGGTTCCCAGGATGTCCCCGAGGAGGACCGGCTCGACTGGCTGCCATTGCCTTCGGGCATGCGGACCTTCGAGATGCATATCCCCGATGTGGACGATCCCGCGGCGATCGCCCCGGCCCTGGCCCTGATGCGCGGCGTGGCCGCCGCCTGTCGCCGGGTGGCGGCCGGCGGGGAAGCGGAGAGCTTCGATCTTGTGCCGCTCGACGAGAGGAACCGGCGCCTGATCGCCGAGACGATGGGAATGGGCGAGGTTTCTCTTCGCATTCCGGGTGCTCCGGGCGGGGAGCGCCTCGGCCAGGAGAGCGTCTTTGCCGGCGTGTGGCAGGTCGCGGGGCCGGGGCATGACGTGCTGGAAGTGGCACCGGTGCCGCGCGATGCCTTGGCCCATGCCTTCCGGCCGATCCGCCCCGGAACCGGCGCCGCCACGCCGCGCGGTGAGGGGGTGGTCAATGCCCCTCCCATCCTGACGGAACTCGCCGACAAGGCTCGGGCCCATCGGCCGGGCGATGGGCCCCATGTCGTGAACCTCACGCTGCTGCCCCATACCCCCGAAGATCTCGCCTGGCTCGATCTGGCGCTGGGAGAGGGCGGCGTGATCTTCCTTTCGCGCGGCTACGGCAACTGTCGCGTCACGGCCACGGGGCATGCGCCGATCTGGCGGGTGCAGTTCTTCAATTCCATGGACACGCTGATACTCGACACCTTCGAGGTCACGGAAATGCCCGAGGTGGTGCTCGCGGCGCAGGAGGATCTGGCCGATTCGGCCGACCGGATCGAGGAAGTTCTGGAGGCGATTCAATGACGGTGCCGACCTTCGAAGGCAGCTATCTCGGGGCCGATGCCAAGATCTCCGATCAAGCGGTCATGGAGTGCAAGATCTGCTGGACCCCCTACGACCCGGCGGAGGGTGACGAAACGCGCTCCATCCTTCCCGGAACGCCTTTTCGCGCCTTGCCGGCCGACTGGAAATGCCCCAATTGCGACGCCCCCAGGGAACAGTTCATGGTCCGCGAGGATCCGGGGGCCGACCCGCAGGCCGCTCCCGGGGCTGCGCCGGCCGCAGCTTCCTCCGCTCACGCAAGAGACGCCGGGAAGGGCGACTGGCTGGCCGGAAAGGTGGCGGCGCTCGTCGCCGAGTTTCGCGAGATTCACGCCTCGCGCATGCGCGACGTGCCCTTCACGAACAGGGCCCTGCATGTGGAGGCGGTCGATTTCCGACTCTGGGAAGGACAGGGGCTCGGCGTGCTGATCACGCCGTGGATGATGTCGCTCGTGCTGCTTCCCGGCCCGGCGGACGACTGGAGCGGATCGGCGACCGGGGAAAGCGTGGTCATGCACTTTCCGTCGGGGGAATATGAATTCATCCATGCATGCCGGTCCGGTCTCGGCCCCTACAGGAGCTGTTCGCTTTTCTCGCCGATGGGGGAATTCGCCTCCCAGCTTCAGGCGAAGGAGGTGGCCCGGGCGGTGCTGGTCGAGTTGTTCAATCCCGCCAATCGGGAGGAAACCGATCGACGGGCCGAAATTCGCCAGGCGGCGGAAGCGTGGCAGGAAGCCCGCAGGGAACTCGAGGAGGCGGCGGCCGAGCTGACCATGCCGGCCGATCCCTCGCGGCGCAAGGTGATCACCGGAGGTCTGGCCGAGGAATGAATGCCCCCTTCCAGTCCGGTCAGCTGATCCTGCACCCCCCGTCCGGGGGACGGGGATGGCGGATCGTGCCGCCGCAGCCCCTCCCCGTGGAGCGGCTGCTGCTCGGCCGACGCGCGGAAGAGGCGCTGCGGCTGGTGCCGCTCCTGTTCAACGTCTGCGCCGCCGCCCAGCGGGTGGCCGTGCGGGCGGCGTTCGGCCTGCCCGACGACGATCGGGAGCGCCAGGCCCTTGCCGCCGAGCGCATGCGCGAGCATCGGCGCAAGCTGTGGTTCGAGCTGCCGGCCCTCATGGGGCTGGAAGGCGGAGGGGCGGAGCGACGGCTGGCCGAGGAGACGCCGGCGGGTCTGGAAAGCTGGACGAGACGTGCAGGCGCGGCCGGTGCGGCCCTGCGGCGGCTGATGGCGTGGCCCGAGGGGATCGGCCGGGTCCATTTGCCCCTTCTGGACACCGCCCCCGACTGGCCGCGGCCGCTGTGTGGGGGAGCCCCGGTCGAGAATTCGCTGGCCGTGCTGTGGAGAGGGCATCCGCTGCTCGACTGGATCGAGGCGCGGCGGGGTCGGGGGCCGGTCTGGCGTTTCGTCCTGCGGCTTCTCGATCATTCGGCGCTTGCCGGAGGTGCCGACCCCGGATCCGGTGCGGTGGCTGCGCGGGGGCGGCTTCTGGTGCGGGCGGAGCTGGAGGGGGGCCGCGTGCGGCGCTTCGACCGCCTGACGCCGACCGATTTCCTCGTCGTGCCCGACGGGCTGCTCGCTCGGCTGGTGGAGGGGCTTGCGGCGGACGATCCGCGTCTTCCGGTCCTCGTGGCCCTTGCGGACCCCTGCGTTTCGTGGATCATCCGTCAGGAAGCCGACGAGGCCGCGGAGCGGGGAGGGTGCGCCCATGCATGAGATGTCGCTGTGCGAGGGCATCCTGCAGATCGTCGAGGAGGCTGCCCGTCGCGAAGGTTTCTCGCGGGTGAAGCGCATTCGCCTCGAAGTGGGGCGGTTGGCGGGTGTCGAGATCGGTGCGCTCGAATTCGCCTTCGATGTGGTGATGCGCGGCTCGGTGGCCGACGGGGCCACGCTCGAGATCATCGAACTGCCGGGGCGGGCGCTGTGCTTCTCCTGCGGGGAGACGGTGGAGGTTGCCGATCGGCTCGACCCGTGCCCGGCGTGCGGGGGGGCGCGGCTGGCGCCTTCGGGCGGAGACGAGATGCGGATACGGGATCTGGAGGTGATCTGATGTGCACGACATGCGGATGCGGTGCCGGCGAGGTGCGGATCGAGGGGCATGCCCCGGCGGAAGCGGCCGTGCCCGCCCCGGAAGACGGCGCGCACGGCGTTGACGGGAGGACTTCCGACGCTCGCGAAGCTGCGCCCCGTCATCATGCCCCCCCGTCCCGTCGTCACGACACGGCGCGGCATGACCATGGCGTAGGCGATCCGCATGAGGGCGCGGAGCCGGTGCGCAGCCATGCCCACGGCCTCTCCCGGTCGCGCATGGTCGAGATCGAAACCGCGATCCTGGCCAAGAACGACCGTTACGCGGCGGCCAACCGGCAGCGCTTCGCGGAGCGGGGCATCCTCGCCCTCAACCTCGTTTCCTCCCCCGGTTCGGGAAAGACCACCCTTCTCGTGCGGACCATCGAGCGGCTCGCGGACCGCCGGCCGCCGGTGCCGCTGGGCGTGATCGAGGGGGATCAGGAGACGGCCCGCGATGCGGACCGCATCCGTGCCACCGGCGTGCCGGCCCTTCAGGTCAACACCGGCAAGGGATGCCATCTCGATGCCCACATGATCGGGCACGCCCTCGACCATCTGCAGCCGGCGGATCACGGCATCCTGTTCATCGAGAATGTCGGCAATCTGGTCTGCCCTGCGGCTTTCGATCTCGGAGAGGCGGCGAAGGTGGCGATCCTCTCCGTGACGGAAGGCGAGGACAAGCCGCTGAAATATCCCGACATGTTCGCCGCGGCCGAGATCGTTCTGCTCAACAAGATCGACCTCGCGCCCCATTGTGATGTCGATCTGGCCCTGTTCGAGGAGAATGTCGGGCGGATCAACCCGGCGGCCCGTGTGATGATGCTCTCGGCGCGGACCGGCGAAGGAATGGACGGCTGGATCGACTGGTTGATGACGCGGAGGGACGAACTTCTGCGGGAGCGGCTCGCCCGTCTCGATGCGGAGCGGGCGAAGATCCTTGCGGCACTGGGGGAGGGCTGAGATGACGCGGGTGCTTCTCGTGGATGACGAGCCGCGCTCCCTCGACGCCATGGAGATGGCGCTCGAGGAGGTGTGCGAAGTGCGCCGGGCCCTTTCGGCGGAGGAAGCCCTCGAGGTTCTCGCGCGCGAGAAGGTGGATGCCGTGCTGTCGGATCAGCGCATGCCGGGGATGAGCGGCGTCGATCTGCTGGCCGAGATCCGGATGCGTGATCCGATGATCGGGCGGATGATCGTCACCGGCTATACCGACCCCGAAGACGTGATCGCGGCGATCAACCGCGCCGGGATCCAGCGCTTCATCCGCAAGCCGTGGCACCCGGAGGAGCTGGTGGAGGCCGTCTGCAAGGTGGCGGGATGCACCGGCACGGCCGACGATCCGTTCGCCGCGATAGTCCATGACGCGGCCAGTCCCGTGCGCGGAATCGTGGAACGCGCGCGGATCCTGGCGCCGTTCTCGGTTCCGGTCCTCATTCTCGGAGAGGCCGGAGCGGGGCATGCGCTTCTCGCTTCCGCCATGGCCGAGGCCGGAGAGCGGCGCCCGTTCCGCTCCCTCTCCGTGTTCGACGAGGAAGCCGCCCGTTCCGCGATCGATGCGCGGGAAGGCGGCACCCTGCATCTGCGCGATCTCGACCGCGCCTCGCCGGCCCTGCAGGCGCATCTGCTCGATCTGCTCGGCAGCCGGGATGCGCTGGCGCCGCGAATCCTCGCCTCGATCGGCCCGGGCGGTCTCGAGAGCCTTCTGCCCGAACTGCGCTATGGCCTGGCGGTCGAGATGCTGGAGCTGCCGGCCCTGCGCATGCGGCGGTGCGACATCGTTCTTCTGGCGGAACATTATCGTCGGCAGGCGGAGGAAGGGCACGGGGTGGCCACGCGGGGCTTTTCCCCGCAGGCGCGCGATGCGCTTCTGGCCCATGACTGGCCGGGAAATCTGCGCGAGCTCGAAAGCGCCGTCATTCGCGGCGTGCTGCTGGCGGAGGGCGGTGCGATAGAGCCCGCGCATCTGCGCCTTGCCGGCCCTGCCGCGGAGGAGGCCGGAGGAAAGCGCCGGCCCGGCGAAACGGCGGGCGACGGCGAGGCGGGGTTGCCGGCCGCCATCGAAGGGCGCGGCACGTTGCGCGCGCATGTGGCGGCACTCGAGGTGCAACTCATCCGGGAGGCGCTTGCCCGTCATGGCGGCAACAAGAGCCGTGCGGCGGAGGAGCTGGGCATCTCGCGCGTCGGCCTGCGTGCCAAGCTCGAACGTTATGGAATCTCAGCCGACTGAAGGAGAAGCGGAATGTGCCTCGGAATTCCCGGACGTGTCGTCGAGATCACCTCGGAGGATCCGCCGGCGGGCATCGTCGATGTCTCCGGCGTGCGGCGCAAGGTCGATCTGTCCTGCACGGTGCCGGCCGAAGGGCTGGCGGCGCTGATGGGCAAATGGGTGCTCGTGCATGTCGGCTTCGCCATGAGCGTGATCGACGAGGACGAGGCGGCGCGGACGCTCGCGGCTCTCGAGGAGCTGGGCGAGGCGATGGAGGAAATCGAGGCCATGCACCGCAGCGCGGCCATGCTGGAGGAAGCGGAATGAACGAGCGGGGAGAAGGCGGCGGGCGCGGCATGCGCTTTGCCGACGAATTTCGCGATCCGGCCAGGGCCAGGGCCCTGGTTGCGGCCATTCGCGCCGTTCTGAAGGAGATCGGCGCCACGGCGGCCGATCCGGTCCATGTCATGGAGATCTGCGGCGGACATACCCACGCCATCTTCCGCTACGGCATCGACCGAATGCTCGGAGACGGCATCGAATTTCTCCACGGGCCGGGTTGTCCGGTCTGCGTGCTGCCCATGAGCCGGGTCGATGACTGTCTCGAGATCGCCGAGCGCGAGGAAGTGATCTTCGCCTCCTTCGGAGACGCCATGCGGGTTCCCGGCACGCGGGGATCGCTGGCCGATGCCAAGGCCCGTGGCGCCGATGTCCGCATGGTCTATTCGCCCCTCGACGCCCTCGAGCTGGCGCGCCGCAACCCCGACCGCGAGGTCGTTTTCTTCGGCCTCGGTTTCGAAACCACGATGCCTTCGACGGCGCTGACGGTCCTGCAGGCCGCCCGGGAGCGGCTGGGCAACTTCTCGCTCTTCTGCAACCACATTCTCGTGCCGCCGCCCATCCGGGCCCTGCTTCGGGATCCCGACATGCGGATCGACGGTTTCATCGGTCCCGGGCATGTGTCCATGGTGACGGGCATTCACATCTACGATTTCATCGCCGAGGAGTTCGGCCGCCCCGTGACCGTGTCGGGGTTCGAGCCGATCGACCTCATGCAGTCGGTGCTGATGGTGCTCGAGGACATTCGCGACGCCACGCCGCGCATCCGCAACCAGTATGCCCGTGTGGTGCCGGAACACGGGAACAAGGCGGCCCTGGCGGCCATCGACCGGGTGTTCACGCCGCGAGACGCCTTCGACTGGCGCGGTCTGGGGGAGATCGACCGTTCGGGAGTGAAGATCCGCCCCGAATTCGCCCGCTGGGATGCGGAGGAAAAGTTCGGTGTCGGCTATGCCGCGGGCAAGTCCTCGGGGCGGGAACCCGAGGGCTGCATGTGCGGCGAGGTGGTCAAGGGAATGATGAAACCCACGGAGTGTCCGATGTTCGGCACGATCTGCACGCCGGAGAACCCGATGGGGGCGCTGATGGTCTCTTCGGAAGGGGCCTGCGCCGCCTACCATCTCTATGCCGGTCTCAGGCCCGAGGAGGTCGCCTCATGAAGGACATGGAACGGCTGCCGCGGCTCAGGGCGCGTCATGTCACCCTTGCCCATGGAGGTGGCGGCAGAGCGATGCGCGATCTCGTCGAGGAGGTGTTCCTCGAAGCCTTCGGCAGGCCCGGGGACGGGTCGCTCGAAGACCAGGCCCGCCTCGAGCTGCCGCCCGGGCGCACGGCCTTCACGACCGACAGCTTCGTGGTCTCGCCACTCTTCTTTCCCGGTGGCGACATCGGCGCGCTTGCGGTCAACGGCACGGTGAACGATCTGGCCGTTGGCGGGGCGCGGCCGTTGTGGCTCTCGGCCGCCTTCATCATCGAGGAAGGCACCGCGATCGACCTGCTGCGCCGGGTGGCCGCTTCCATGGCCCGTGAGGCGCGGAAGGCCGGTGTCACGATCGTCACCGGGGACACCAAGGTCGTCGGTCGCGGGCAGGCGGACGGGGTATTCGTCACCACCGCCGGCATCGGAGTGATACCGCCGGGGCGGAACCTCGCGGCGGAAAATGTGCGGCCCGGTGATGTGGTGCTCGTCAACGGCCGTCTCGGGGATCATGGCGCCACCATCCTCAATGCCCGGGGCGATCTGGCGCTGGAGACGCCGATCGAGAGCGACTGTCGGCCGCTCAACCGGCTGATGGAAGCGGTGCTCGCCGCCGCGCCTTCCTGCCGGGCTGCGCGCGATGCCACCCGCGGCGGCATCGCGGCCGCCCTCAACGAGATCGCCGAGGCGGCGGGGGTGCGGATCGAGATCGACGAGGCCGCCCTGCCGCTGCGAAGCGAGATCCGCGGCTTTTGCGAGATACTCGGCCTCGATCCGCTGTATCTGGCCAATGAAGGCGTGCTGGTGACCTTCGTCGCGCCCGAGGAGGCCGAGGCCGCCCTCGCGGCCATGCGGGCGTTGCCCGAAGGGCAGGATGCGGCCGTCATCGGCCGGGTGCGGCAAGGTCGGGGCGTGGTGCTCGATACCGTCCTCGGCGGACAGCGGATCGTGGACATGCTGGTAGGCGACCAGTTGCCGCGGATCTGCTGAGACCTTCCGCCGTTGCGGTGCGGATGTCCGGTTCGCCCAAGGTTCCGTGGGCCGTGTGATCACGAGCATCGCGGCGGCGGTTGCCCGCAAGAGCCGCATGCAGCTTGCGCGTCCGGTGTGAAGGCGCGTTGACGCTGTCTCCGATCGGGGCAGAATGTCCGGGGCGAAGGCCCCGATCCGGCGGAGATCGCCGTCACGCCCCGCTGGTCCCCGGCGCTTTGGACCGACGGAAGCGTTCGCTCCGGCAGGGCGAGGCCGGGGCGCCGCCGATATGGCGGAAGACGGCCGATCGGTCGCAGGGCGGAAGCGCAGCGGGAAGGAGTGAACATTGGTTCCTTCCGGTGTCGGCCGGCCGATCGCGGGGCGGGAGTGCATGGCCCGGAGGGGGTGGAAATCCGCCCTTGCCGGTTCGGAGCCGGCGGTTGTTTCCTCATGCCCCGTGCGCGAGCGGCGCTTTCGTTGGCCCCGGATGCGTTTTCCGAGGAACGGTCCGGGTGCGGCAGGCCGGCTGCCGCTTGGCGAGGCATGGGCCGCCCATGTTCCGTATCCGCATCATCCGACGCTCCGACCGGCCGGCTCCGTGTCGCCGCGCCGTTCCGGCTTCGGTGGATCGCGCCTTTTCCCGTGCCGAGCGCGTTGCAGCCTTCTTCCGGAAAGCCGCGCTTCGGCCGTGCGGGGGAAGGCGCCGGAGATGACAGGCGGTGGAGGAACCGCGCCGGTGCGGCGCGTCGCGGAAGGAGCCGCGGCAGGAGCACCCCTCTCTCCGGCTCGGGCGGCGGCATTGCCCTGACGATGTTCGCCAAGGGCCGATGCGTGATGAACACGTCCGCGGCGCGTCTCGCTTCCCGCAGCGGTCCGTCATGTCGCGGATACGGAGCGGCGTGCGGGGCATTGCATGCCGCCCTTTGCGCCCGGGCGCCGGGCATGCTCTATTGAGGAGAACGGGCAGGGGCCGGAGGAATGGCAGGGAGACCTGCAGCCGGGGAATGACGGGCAGCGGCGATGGGGCGAAGAACACGACCGAAGAAGGGCAGGCCGGCGGTGCAGGCGGGGGGCGGCACCGTCCTCGGGCCGGTGTATCACCCGGTCCGGGTCCCTTCGGGAAGCCATGTCGCCGGAGACGGGCTCGGGGACGAGCTCTCGCGGGAAGGGGGACGAATGGAGCGGGCGCCGTTTGCGAGGAAGGAATCTGCCGCAGGTGGTGGAAGGCCGCCGTCGCCGGATGCGGACCGGCCGGCCGGTCTTCCGAGCGGTGAAGGGCGGGCTGGTCGGGGAACTGCCGGCAGGGATGCCCTCGGCAAGACGCTGTCGGGCGAAGGGGCGTCTGACGAGGAGGGGAGCTGCGAGGAAGCTTCCGCCGGGGGCGCCGGGTCGTCGTCGCAGCCGGGGCTGTCCGACGAGGGGCGGGCCGGCGGAGGAACTGCCGGCAAGGCGTTGTCCGGTGCAGGAGCTGCGGGCAAGGATCTGACCGGTAAGGAGGTGTCTGGTGACAGGGTGGCCGGTGAGGGGAGGACTGGCGGAAGAACGGCTGACCAAGGAGCGGCTCGGGAGGGGCTGACCGGGGAGGGATCGGCCGGCCATGAACTGCCCGGGCCGGCCCGCGAAGGGCGGGCCGTGCGTCGGGTGCGGACGTCGAGGCGGCCGCGCGAGACCGGCCGGCGCATTCGCGCGGCGGCGCTGCGGCTCTTCGCCCGGCATGGTTATGCCGCCGTCTCCATGCGCCGGATCGCGCGCGAGGTCGGCGTGCAGGTCGGCGCGCTCTACGCCCATGTGCCCGACAAGCAGGGGCTGCTCTTCGAGCTCATGCGCGACCATCTCGAGGAAGTGCTCGCCGCCTGGGAGGCCACGCCGAAGGGCGACGGGCCGCTTGAACGCCTCGAGGCCTTCACCCGCTTCCATATCGATTTTCACCTCGCCCGGCCCGAAGCGGTGTTCATCGCCTACATGGAGTTGCGCAACCTGACACCGGAGAATTTCGCCGCCATCGAGAAGCTGCGCCGCCGCTACGAGGATGCGCTGCAGGCAATCCTCGCCGAGGGGGTGCAGGCCGGTCTCTTCGACGTGCCCGACCTCAAGCTCGCGACCCTTGCGATCATCGCCATGCTCACCGGGGTCAACACCTGGTATCGCGAAGGTGGGCGGCTGCCACGCAGCCGGATCGGCGACATCTACTGGGACATGGTGCGCAAGGCCGTGGCCCGCGGCGACGGGCCGCCGGCGCCTTCCGCGCTTCGGGGGTACCGCGGCTGAACGTGCCTCCGGGTTCGGGTTTGCCGGTTCATGTCATGGCCGTTTTCCTTTCCTGTCGTTTCCTTCTTCCGGTGGGTCGCCGCCCTGCCCGATCAGCAGGGAAGCGGGGCGGGTCGCGCCGTGGCGGGCAGGCGATAGGAAATGGCCTCGGCCATGTGCGCGGCGGTGATCTTCTCGCTTTCCTCGAGATCGGCGATGGTGCGGGCGACGCGCAGGATCCGCCCGAAGCCGCGGGCCGAGAAGCCGAGTCGCTCGGCCGCCTCGAGGAGCATGTCGCGGGCATCGGCAGCGGGGGCGAGCCGGCTTTCCGCGACGCGGCCGCGGGCGTCGGCATTGGTCGTGACCGGTGCCAGATCGCGCCAGCGGGCATCCTGGCGCCGGCGGGCCTCCGCCACCCGCGCGGCGACCGTGGCCGTCGTCTCTCCGTGAGGGATCGACGCCAGCTCGCGCAGGGGGACGGGGGCGAGGGAAAGACGCAGATCGAAACGGTCGAGCAGCGGGCCCGAAAGCCGCCCGAGATATCTTTCGCTGCAGCGGGGCGCCTGCCCGCAGCCCGGTCCGCCGCCATGGGCGTGGCCGCAGCGGCAGGGGTTGGCCGCCGCCACGAGCAGGAAGCGGGCCGGGAAGACGTTGAGGGCATTGGCGCGGGCGATGGTGACATGGCCGGTCTCGAGCGGCTCGCGCAGCCCCTCGAGAACGGGGCGGGAGAATTCGGGCAGCTCGTCGAGAAAGAGCACGCCGTGATGGGCCAGCGAGATCTCCCCCGGCCCGGCCCCGGTTCCGCCGCCGATGATGGCGGCGACCGAAGCGGTATGATGGGGGTGGCGGAAGGGCGGGCGGCGCGAGAGCACCTCCCCCACATGGCCGGCCGCGGCATGGATGGCGAGCACCTCGAGATGGGCGTCGCGCTCGAGCGGTGGCAGCAGCCCCGGCAGCCGTTCGGCCAGCATCGACTTGCCGGCGCCGGGCGGGCCGATCATCAGGATGTGGTGGCGCCCGGCCGCGGCGATCTCGAGGGCCCGCCGGCCCCGTTCCTGCCCCTTCACGTCGGCCAGATCCGGGGCCGGATCCGGCGGCTCGGCGGCCGGTGACGCCGCGGATCTCTCCCCGGCATGACCGGCATGCGCCCCTGCCGCTGCGGCACGGGGGCCTGTCGGCGCGGCCGGGGTGGCCCCCGCCTTTGCCGATGCGGTCGGGAGGTGCCGGGCATGATCCGGTGCCCTTGCCGACGAGGAAGCGGCGCCGCCGCCGGGCGGCGGCCCGGCTGCCCCGATCCGGATCGGGCGCCCCTCGCGCAGGGAGGTGAGCAGGCCGGCGAGATTCGCGGCGGCAACCGCTTCGAGCCCGTCGAGGGGCGTCAGCTGCGCAAGGCCGGATGCGGGCAGCACCAGGCGCTTCTGCGCCGCCAGCGCCGCGATGGCGACGAGGAGCAGCCCCTTCGGGGGCAGAAGCGCCCCGTCGAGCGCCAGCTCCCCGACCACCAGCGCATCGTCGAGCGCCGCCCGCGGCAACAGGTCGAGGGCCGAGAGCAGCGCGAGTGCGATCGGCAGATCGAGCCCGGCGCCCGCCTTCGGCAGGTCGGCCGGCACGAGGCTGACCGAGATCCGCCGCGGCGGCAGGGGCACGCCGATCGCCCCGAGCGCGGCCCGCACCCGCTCGCGCGCCTCGGACACGGCCTTGTCCGCAAGGCCGATGATGGCAAAGCTCGGCAACCCGTCGGCCAGGGCGCACTGCACCTCGACTGGTCGGGCCGCCACGCCGTCCACCGTCGCCCCCATGACCCGCGCAACGCTCATGCTTCCCTCCGCGGACGAGGATGACAGGCGAATCTTGCCGCGAGGTTAACAGGAGCGGAAAAAGCCCTTCAGACGCATCTTGCCGCGAAGACGAGCCGGCTCCCCCTTTCGTCGGGCGCAAGGTCGATGCGTGTGACCGAGAGATGGGGGATGGGGTGGGCCAGAGCGGCTCGGGCCGAAAGCCCGCCCGCCTGGGCGATCCGGGTGGCGATGACGCCGAAATGGCTCACGAGCACGGCCTCCCCGACGCCCTGCCGGCGCAGGGCGGGGAGCACCCTCTCGGCGAGTGCCGCATCGACCCGCGCCACGACCTCGGCCCAGCTTTCCCCGCCCGGCGGGGCGGCGGAAGCCGGGTCGCTCCAGAACCGGCGGGAGAGCGCCGGGTCGCGGGCGGAGATCTCGGCGGGGGTGAGCCCCTCCCAGGCGCCGAAGTCGAATTCCCGGAGCCCGGCGACGGGCGGCAGGACGGGTCGCGCTCCGGCAATGGCCGCAGCGGTGGTGCGGGTGCGGAGGAGGGGCGAGGTGAAGACCGGCGCGGCGGGCAGGAAACGGGCCAGCCTCTCGAGCGCGGCCCGGTCCGAGAGATCGGCCGGCACGTCGCGCCGGCCGGCAAGCCCCCGGCTCGTCACGGGGGCGTGGCGCACCCACCACAGGCGGATCATGCCGGCCCCGGCAGGCGGCCCTTGAGGGCAAGCGGCAGCCCGGCGGTGACGAGGATCACCCGCTCCGCCCGGGCCGCGATGCGCTGGTTGAGCCGCCCCTGGGCCTCGCGGAAGCGGCGGGCAAGGGCGTTCTCGGGCACGATGCCCTGGCCGACCTCGTTGCTCACCAGCACCGTGCGTCCTCCTTTCGCGCTTCGGGCCGCGAGGGCCGCGAAGAGGGCCTCTTCGTCGCCGGCGAGATCCGCATCGGCCAGAAGCCGGTTGGTCAGCCACAGGGTCAGGCAATCGACGAGGCAGGGGGTGCCCGCCGGCACGGCCGTCAGCGCCGCGGGCAGATCGTGAGGGGCCTCCCGCGTCTGCCAGCCCTGCCGGCGCGCCCGATGGCGGCGGATCCGCGCCGCCATATCCGCGTCATGCGCCTCGGCCGTGGCCAGATAGACCGGCACCGCGCCGGCCGCCGCCGCCATCTGCCGCACCAGCCCTTCGGCATGGGCCGACTTGCCCGAGGCCGCGCCGCCGAGCACGAGGGTGAGGCCGGCCAGTTCCGCGCCCGTCATCTCCGTCTCTCCGCCTGCCTTCTCTCCGCCCCGCCCTCTGTCTCCCGCCGCCGCATCGGCCGGCTTTCTCTCGCATGGCACGCTTGCCCTTTCCAGCCCCCCTTTCTAAGGAAGGACGAGGGAGAACGCCATGCTGGCCAATCGCACCGTCACGCTCATCGTCACCGGCGGAATCGCCGCCTACAAGGCGCTGGAGCTCGTTCGGCTGCTGCGGCAGGCCGGTGCACGGGTGATCCCGGTGATGACGCGGGCGGCCGAATCGTTCGTCACGCCCCTGTCGCTGGCCGCGCTGGCCGAGGAGGAGGTGCATCGCGACCTGTTCGATCTCACCCGCGAGGCGCGGATGGGCCATATCGCCCTTTCGCGGGCGGCCGATCTCGTCGCCGTGGTGCCGGCGAGCGCCGATTTCCTGGCGAAGATGGCGCATGGTCTGGCCGACGATCTCGCCAGCACGATGGTTCTCGCGACCGACACGCCCGTGCTCGTCGCACCGGCGATGAATGTGCGCATGTGGCAGCACCCGGCCACGCGGCGCAACCTCGCCCGGCTTCGGGAAGACGGCGTTCATGTCGTCCCCCCCGAAGAAGGGGCCATGGCCTGCGGCGAGACGGGGGAAGGGCGGCTTGCCGCACCCGAGGCCGTGCTCGCGGCCATTGCCCGGTTGCTCGGGCCGAAGCCGCTTGCGGGCCGTCATGTCATCGTCACCTCGGGGCCGACGCGCGAGCCGATCGACCCGGTGCGCTTCATCGCCAACCGCTCCTCGGGCCGGCAGGGCGCGGCGATTGCCCGGGCGCTTGCCGATCTCGGTGCCGATGTCACCTTCGTCACCGGACCGGCAGAGGTGCCGCCGCCGGCCGGGGTGCGGGTGGTGCCGGTCGAGACGGCAGCGGAAATGCTGGCTGCGGTCGAGGAGGCGCTGCCGGCCGACGCCGCCGTCTTCGCCGCCGCCGTGGCCGACTGGCGGGTGCGGCAGGCGGCTTCCTCCAAGATCAAGAAGACGCCTGACGGTGCGCCGCCGACGCTGCGGATGATCGAGAACCCCGACATTCTCGCCGCCATCTCCCGTCACCCCGACATGCGGCCCCCCCTCGTCGTGGGCTTTGCCGCCGAGACCGACGACGTGCTCGGGAACGCCCGGGCCAAGCGGGTCCGCAAGGGTTGTGACTGGATCGTGGCTAACGATGTCGGCGGAACGGGCATCATGGGCGGGGCGGAGAACGAGGTGATCCTCGTGACTGCGGAAGGGGAAGAGCGCTGGCCGCGCATGACGAAGGAGGAGGTCGCCCGGCGGCTGGCCGAGCGCATCGTCGCGGCGCTGGAACGGCAAGAGGGGGGCGGGTGAGGGCGTTCGCGCGCAGCCTTGTCGCGGAAGGGGAATGCCGTCCCGCAGGGCGGCTGACGGCAGCGGTCGGGCAGGGCACCGCATCCGGTGCCGCAGGCCTCGTTGCGCAGGGGGGCGGATGGAGACAGGCCGCGGGCCGGGTGCGGGACGTCGCCGTTGTCGCCGGGCTCCCGGGTGTCGGGGGTGTCCGGGAGAAGCGGGAAAGAGGGGAAGGGGTGCCGGAGGCGCCGGGAGAGAGCCGGGAGAGAGGATGAAAGAAGCGGGCGAGATCGTCATCCGCTGCCTGCGCCTGCCGGGGAGCGACCCGGCCGTGCCCTTGCCGGCGCCGGCGACGGAGGGTGCGGCCGGGGCCGATCTGCGGGCCAATCTCCCCCCCGGGGACCGCCGGCGCGGCCTCGTCCTTCGGCCCGGTGCGCGGATCCTCGTGCCCACGGGGCTTGCGCTCGAGATCCCGCCCGGGCACGAGGTGCAGATCCGTCCGCGTTCGGGGCTCGCCCTGCGGCACGGCGTGACGGTGCTGAACGCGCCCGGGACCATCGACAGCGATTATCGCGGCGAGGTCGGGGTGCTGCTCGTCAATCTCGGCGATGCGCCCTTCACCGTCGGCCACGGGATGCGCATTGCCCAGATGGTGCCGGCGCGGGTCGTGCGGGGGCGGTTCGTCGAAAGCGCGGCCCTCGGCGTCAGTGCGCGGGGAGAAGGCGGCTTCGGTTCGACCGGCACCGGCTGAGTGCGGCGTCGGGTCCGTCGGTCGTCGGTCAGGGAAGGATCAGGCAGGGAGACGACCCCCATGAACGAGCTTTCGGACGAGGCCCTCGAACGCTACGCCCGCCACATCTTCCTGCGCGAGATCGGCGGGCCGGGGCAGAAGCGGCTTCTCTCGGCCCGGGCGGCGGTGGTGGGAGCGGGCGGGCTCGGCTCGCCGGCGATCCTCTATCTGGCGGCGGCGGGGCTCGGCCGGATCACCGTGATCGACGACGACACCGTTTCGCTCTCCAACCTGCAGCGCCAGATCCTGCATCGCACGGCCGACATCGGCCGGCCCAAGGTCGAGAGCGCGGCCGAGCACGTGGCGGCGCTCAACCCCGGCGTGACGGTGCACCCGCTCGCCGAGCGGCTCGAGGAGGGCAATGCCGAGGCGCTTCTTGCCGGGCACGATCTGGTGCTCGACGGCTGCGACAGCCTCGAGACGCGCCGCATCGTCAACCGGGCGGCGTTCGAGCTCGGCATTCCGGTCGTCTCGGGGGCGATCAGCCAGTGGGAGGGGCAGGTGACGGTGTTCGACCCGGCTTCCGGAACCCCCTGTTATGCCTGCGTCTTCCCCGAAGACCCGGCGGCGGGTCTGGCCCCGAGCTGTGCCGAGGCCGGGGTGATGGGGGCGCTGCCCGGTGTCGTCGGGGCGATGATGGCGCTCGAGGCGATCAAGCTGGTGACGGAAGCGGGCCATGTGCTCCGGGGCGAGATGCTGGTCTTCGACGGGCTCTGGGGCGAAAGCCGCAAGCTGAGGCTGAAGCCGCGCCCGGGCTGCCCGGTCTGCGGCGGCGCTCCGGCGGCGGAGGCGGGGTAGGGTCGGAACCCGATCGATGCCATCCCGGAATTGCAGCCGGACGGGGGCAGAACACCCGCTTCCGTGAAGGAGGCACGATCCGATCCGCGCCACCCCGGCACCGGTGCCGCCGTGCGGGGGGCGAAGGGGGCGACGGTTGAGAGAGTGCGGTGGCGCAGGGGAAGTTGCGAACCGGCCCGTCCTGGCGGGCGACGGCGGGTTTCGGCGCCTCGATCGTTGGGCGGAACCCTCCCGGCCGTTTCGGAGAACCTGCGGCCCGAGGAGATGCCCCTGAACCCGTGTGCGACAGGCTTGGCGTCAGACGGGTTTGGCAGCGGAAGGATGGGGCCTCCGGGGGCGGACGCGACCTTCTTCGGGAACGGCTACACACAACGGCATCGGGTGCTCCCGAAACATGCAGGGCGCCGTCACGCGAAACTCCGGTGGCGGCGGAGACCCCTGTCGGGCGCCATTGGCCGCCCGGCCGTTTCGGGGCGCACCCCGGCCGCGCCGCCCGCAGGCATGAGCGCCACCGGAGGCAGCGGGTCGGCGCCGATGCGGGTGCGGGGTCCGAAGAAGGATGCCTCTTCCGCCGGCCCGGAGATCGCCCGCGGCGGTGGTGCTGGCGGAGAATGGCGGGGCGCGCGTTTCCGTCATGTTGGCCGGGAACATAACAGCGCGCGGCGCCGCAGGGGCGCGCTTTCGCGCCTGTGCCCGTCTGCGGGGGGTATGGCCGGGTGCCGGGAACCCGCTCATGGGGAAGGGTTGCGCGGGCAGAAGCATGTTCGGATTCTTCGGACGGGGCAGCCGGTTTGGCCCGGTCGGGAAACCGTCCCGATACTCCCGCCCCGATGTTTCGGACTCGGCAATCCCGCCCCTGCGTCCTCCGGGCATGGCGGGCATACGGCCCCCGTCGGGGAAACCCGGCCGATCTTCCTCGAACGGAGGAGGGCGCCGTTTGCCTGCGCCCGTGCTTCGATCCGTCGGTTCGCGAGCCGCGGCGACGGGCCGAACCCGCATGCAGTTTCCCCCCGGGTGGGTGGCGCTTTCGTCTTGCGCCCCGCACTGTCGCGGGGCATGTTCGGGCGCGGTGCGCCTGTCCGCGTGCGTTCTTCGCCCCGTCGGATGCGGGGCGCGGCTGTGCGCGATGCGGTCATTCCCGACCCCGGAAGCCTTGTCCGAAGGAGCCTGCCATGCCGCGGATCATCACCGCGCTCGAAGAGATCGCACCTGCCTATCACGCGCTCTTCGTCGATCTGTGGGGCTGCCTGCATGACGGCTATCGCCCCTTTCCCGCGGCGGTCGATGCCTTGCGGCGCTATCGCGCGCAGGCGCCGGAGGGGGGCGGGCATGTGATCCTCCTGACCAATTCGCCCCGTTCGCGTGGCGGCGTGATGCGCCAGCTCGAGCGGATCGGCGTGCCCCGGGAGATCCACGACGACATCGCCTCGTCGGGCGATGCCGCCCAAGCCGCCATGCTGGCGGGGCTCGTGGGTACGCGGGTGCACCATGTCGGCCCGGTCCGGGACATCAGCTTCTTCGAGGATGTCGCCGAGGACATTCGCGCCGATCTGCCCCCCGATACGCCCCCCATCCTGCGCGTGCCGCTCGAGGAGGCCGAGGGTATCGTGCTGACGGGGCTCGAGGATGACGAGCACGAAACTCCCGAGGACTATCGCGCGCGCCTGCTGGCGGCCCGGGAACGGGATCTGCCCCTTCTTTGCGCCAATCCCGATCTCGTCGTGGACCGCGGCGACAGGCGGGTCTGGTGCGCCGGGGCCATCGCCCGTCTTTACGAGGAGATGGGGGGCAAGGTCTTCTATTTCGGCAAGCCGAACGCGCCGATCTATGCCCTGGCGCGGCGGCGGCTTGCCCGCGTGGCCGGGAGACGCATTCCCGAGGAGGCGATCCTCGCCATCGGCGACGGCATCGCCACCGACATTGCCGGGGCGATCGCCGCAGGGCTCGACACGCTGTTCGTGACCGGCGGTCTCGCCGCCGAGGCGACAGGCACCGGGCCGCCGCCCGAAGGCCAGCCGGACCCGGCACGGCTCGAGGCGTATCTCGCCGACAGGAAATGTGTGCCGACATACGCCCTCGGTCACCTGCGCTGACGATGGCGTTCGCAAGAGGGCACGTTCCCCTTCATGTTCTTCGTTCTTGCGTCGTGTCTTCTCCTTTCGTTCCGGCTTTCTCCTTTTGCCGCTTTACCGGGGCGGCAGGGGGATGAGCGGCGGGCGAATCGCATCATGGCCTTCGGGGGGTGAAGATTTCGTAAACGGAGCGCGAGGAAACCCGGCCCCGTCCTCCGCCATCCTTGCCGCTGCGCTTGCACGGGCCGGAAAGGCGCCCTACATGAAACGGGACGGGAAGCATGAGGGAGACGCCCATGGCCATCGAAGCCGCCGAGATCGAACGCCTTTTGCGCGAGGCCTTTCCCACGGCGAAGATCACCATCACCGACCTTGCGGGCGACGGAAACCACTACGCTGCCGAGGTCATCGCCGAGGAGTTTCGCGGCAAGAACCGGGTCGAGCAGCAGCGCATGGTCTATGCCGCCCTCAAGGGCAAGATGGACGGGCCGGCGGGCGAGCTGCACGCCCTGGCGCTGACCACCCGGGCGCCGGAGTGAGGCGATGACCGCCCTCTTCCTCGTCGCCGGGCTGATCTACGCGCTCGTCGTTCTCCGCATGGCGCTTTGCGAGCGCGAGATCGCCCGCCGCACCGGCCCCGGCACCCTGCCGGGGGAGGGGGATCTCATCGTCGAGGGCGGCTGGTTCGCCGGCGGGCCGGGCGGCGGTCATTTCTCCTTCGCGCGGGTGACGCGCGATCCGGTCGAATATGTCCGCAAGGCCTCGCGGCGAGGCCCCGGTCATCAGGAAACGGCTTCCGCCCCGGAAGCTTCGAAAAGGGAACGAAACAATGGCAGAACTTGACCCGAGCGTGCGCGAACGCATCGAGACGCTGATCGAGAACAACGATGTCGTGCTCTTCATGAAGGGCACGAAGACGATGCCGCAATGCGGCTTCTCCTCGCGCGTGGCGGGGATCCTCAACTACATGGGCGTCGATTTTGCCGATGTGAACGTGCTCGAGGACGAGAGCATCCGCCAGGGAATCAAGGACTTTTCCGACTGGCCCACCATCCCGCAGCTCTACGTGAAGGGGGAGTTCGTCGGCGGCTGCGACATCGTCACGGAGATGACGCTTTCGGGCGAGCTCGACCAGCTCTTCGACGAAAAGGGCATCGCCTACGACAAGGCGGCGGCCGACAAGATCCGCGAAGCCAACGCCTGAGGCGGCACGGAAGGGGCGGCGGGGCGGGGCTGCCCGTTCTCGCTCGGCCGATGCGCCTGCCGCCCCTGTTCGCGTGTGCGGGATTCACCTGCGCCGGCGGCCGCCCGGAGCCGCTCCGCAAGGAGGTGTGCGGCGCGCCGCTCCCTCCTGTCGCGCCGCCCGTTGTCCCCGTCGCGCTGTTGCGTGGCCGCCCCGTTGGTCCCTCGGCTTCGGCCTATTGATCGAGGAAGGAGCGCAGCTTGCGCGAGCGCGAGGGGTGCTTGAGCTTTCTCAGCGCCTTGGCCTCGATCTGGCGGATCCGCTCACGGGTGACGTTGAACTGCTGGCCCACCTCCTCGAGCGTGTGTTCGGAATTGACGCCGATGCCGAAGCGCATGCGCAGCACCCGCTCCTCGCGCGGGGTGAGCGAGGCCAGAACGCGGGTGGTCGTCTCGCGCAGATTGTCCTGGATGGCGGCGTCGAGCGGCAGCACCGCGTTCTTGTCCTCGATGAAGTCGCCGAGCTGGCTGTCCTCCTCGTCGCCGATCGGGGTTTCGAGGCTGATCGGTTCCTTGGCGATCTTCATCACCTTGCGCACCTTGTCGAGCGGCATCTGCAGCTTCTCGGCCAGCTCCTCCGGGGTCGGTTCGCGGCCGATCTCGTGCAGCATCTGGCGCTGGGTGCGGACGATCTTGTTGATCGTCTCGATCATGTGCACAGGAATGCGGATGGTCCGCGCCTGATCGGCGATCGAGCGGGTGATCGCCTGGCGGATCCACCAGGTGGCATAGGTCGAGAACTTGTAGCCGCGGCGATACTCGAACTTGTCCACCGCCTTCATCAGGCCGATGTTGCCTTCCTGGATCAGGTCGAGGAACTGCAGGCCGCGATTGGTGTATTTCTTGGCGATCGAGATCACCAGGCGCAGATTGGCCTCGATCATTTCCTTCTTGGCCTGGGCCGCTTCCTTCTCGCCCTTCTGCACCTGCTTCACGATGCGCCGGAATTCGGGGATGTCCACGCCAACATAACGGCCGACCTCGGCCATCTCTTCGCGCAGCTGCTCGATCTTCTCGCGGTGGCGCTCGACAAGGGTCTTCCAGCCGCGGCCGGGCAGGGCGGCGACGCGCTCGAGCCAGTCGGGGTCGAGTTCCGAGCCGCGATACATCTCGATGAATTCGCGCCGGTTCACCCGCGCCTGATCGGCCAGCCGGACCATCTGGCTGTCGATCTGGGTGATCTTGCGGTTGATGCCGTAGAGCTGATCGACCAGCGCCTCGATGCGGTTGTTGTGCAGATGCAGGCCGTTGACGAGGGCGACGAGCTCGCTGCGCAGCTTCTGGTAGGCGGTCTCGTCGGCCGCGGTGAAGCCGCCCGGGGAACCGGCGATCTTCGCGGCCATGCGCCGCTTCTGGATTTCGGCCAGTTCCTCGTATTTGGTCGAGATGGTCTCGAGGGTTTCGAGCACCTTCGGCTTGAGCGAGGCTTCCATGGCGGCGAGGGAAAGATTGGCCTGGTCGTCCTCGTCGTCGTCCTCGTCGTCCGCAAGATCGGCCGCGGGCTTGGCAGCAGATGCGACACCCGGCGCGAGAACGGGTTCTTCGGTGCCTTCCTCGTCTTCGGCCTTGGTTTCGTTGACGAAGGTGGTCTCGAGGTCGATCACGTCGCGCAGGAGAATTTCCTCGCCGACGAGCTCGTCATGCCAGATGCTGATGGCCTTGAAGGTGAGGGGGCTCTCGCACAGCCCGGCGATCATGGTGTTGCGGCCGGCCTCGATCCGCTTGGCGATGGCGATCTCGCCCTCCCGCGAAAGCAGATCCACCGAGCCCATCTCGCGCAGATACATCCGCACCGGGTCGTCGGTACGATCGAGGGTTTCCTTCTCGGGCTTGGCGACGACCAGCTCCTGCGAGCCGCTCTCGACCACCGCCTTGGTGTCGGGAACCTCCTCCTCGGCCAGGGCCTCCTCGTCCTCGATGACGTTGACGCCCATTTCCGAGAGGATGCTCATGACATCCTCGATCTGTTCCGTCGATGTCTGTTCGGGCGGCAGGGCCTTGTTGAGCTCGTCATAGGTGATGTAGCCGCGGGCCTTGGCGTCCGCGATCATCTTCTTGATCCTGGCCTGGCTCATGTCGAGCCCGGTTTCTCCTTCCGGGGTGGCGGTCTGCTCGTTCTGGTCCTTGGCGGCCATCGTCGGTCTCCTCGATCTGTCTGCTGCCTCGCAAGGGGCGTTGCGGCGGTCCCGGCACGCGCGGGGCGGGGAGCCGGTCATGTCTTCGGGCGGGCGGAGCGCCGGCTTCCCGTTCGGGGCGGGCCTTCGGGGCTGGCCGGGTCGGAGCGCGGGGGGCGGGAGCCGGCTTCGGTCTTCCGTCGCAGGGGGAGGAGGATGGATGGGCGCTGTTGCCATCCGGCGAAGGGCGCAGCCTCGCCCGTTCGCGACGGAATGCCAGGGATCGCTCGTCCGCTTCCGGCCTGCCGCGATGCATCTGCTCCGATTCGCGATGCGCCGACTTGCTCCGATGGTGTCGTTCCGCTGTTCCGCCCCTGTCTGGTCCGCTCCCTGTCAGAACCGCTCCCTGCCCGAATCGCTCCCCGTCCGATTCGACCCTCATTCCTCCGGTGTCCGCCCTCCCGGCCTCCACCGCCGTGGTCCGGCGGCTTGCCGGGGCCGGCGGTTCCGGTCGCGTGCTTCCGCGGCGCCTGGCCTCTGGCCCCTGGTCGGCAAGCAGACGCGACCCGTTCGTTGTGCGCGGTAGCCCGTGGAGGAGCGAATCGCTGATTCGCGGGTGATTCGCAACCCTCAGGAGCGGTTTTTGCCTTTGCGCCTTTCCTCGTCATGCGAATCGAGCAGGGCCTGAAGATACGGGCCGATGCTGCTGTCGTCGTCGTTTTCCTCCCTTGTGGCCGCCAGTTGTGCGGCGACCGCCCGGTAGCGGGCTTCGGCGGCCTCCCTGAGACGCCATGTCAGGCCCTCGTTGCTGACCCCGGAAAGATCCTCCCCGGCATCGGCGATCTCGCGCAGCGCGCCGCGCAGGGCCGACAGGCGGGCGATCTCCTCGACGAGCGACTGCCGGGCCGTTTCGCGATTCTCGGGGCGGCGAATGGCCGGGGCGATGGATATATGTTTGCGGGCAAAGAGCTTTTCAAGCGGGTCGGCTCCGATCTCGCGCTCGAGAGTGATGCGCAGCGTCTCCCGCTCCATCATGCCGCGGGCAAGGTGGCGGAAGAGGGCGGTGGCGATGCGGGCATGTTCGGGGCGGGTGAACTCGACGTCGTGCAGCGGCCCCTCGAACTCCTCCCACAGCCAGGGATGGGTGAGGAGGAAAGCGAGGATGGCCGCTTCGCGCGTGGCTTCCTCGAGCTGATAGTCGGAGATCTCGCGCGCGAGAATCGAGAGCCGGGTTTCGGGAGCGGGGCTCGGCGGTGCCTGCCACGGCCCGCGTCGCCCGGCCGGACGGCGGTTTCCGTGCCGTTGGTGCCGCGTGCGGGGCGGGGCGGCAGCGGGCGCGAGCAGCGCGCGCCGCCGGGCGGCGAAATCGTCGGCATAGTGGCGGCGCACATCCGGATCCCGGATGCGGCGGAGCGTCTCGCGCAGGAGACGGTCGAAGGCGGCGCGCCGCTCGGGCGTGTCGAGCTTCTGCCCGTCGGCAAGGGAACGCCAGAGAAGATCGGCCAGGGGGAGGGCGCTGTCGAGCAGCCGGCGGAAGGCGGCGGCCCCCTCGGCGCGGATCAGATCATCCGGGTCGCTCCCCTCGGGCAGGAGCAGGAAGCGCAGCGAGCGGCCGGCGGCAAGGTGCGGCAGGGCCAGATCGCACAGCCGTTGCGCCGCCCTGCGGCCGGCAGCGTCCCCGTCGAGGGCGATGACGGGTTCGTCGGCCAGCCGCCAGAGAAGCTCGAGCTGGGTTTCGGTGATGGCGGTGCCGAGCGGGGCGACGGCCGCCTCGAAACCGGCCAGGACGAGGGCGATCACGTCCATGTACCCCTCGGCGACGATCACCGGGGCGCCCCTGGCGGCGGCGCTGCGGGCGGGGCCGTGATTGTAGAGGGTGCGGCTCTTGTCGAAGAGCAGGGTCTGGGGCGAGTTGAGATATTTCGCCGGTGCCGTTGGGTCGAGCGCGCGGCCGCCGAAGGCGATGGCGCGGCCGCGGGCGTCGCGGATGGGGAACATCAGCCGGCCGCGGAAGCGGTCATGGGGCGCGTGTCCGTCCTCGGGGCGGATGACGAGCCCGGCATCGACCAGATCCTCGAGGGCGATGCCCCGTCCGGTGAGGGCGTCGAGCAGGCCGGAGCGCTCGTTCGGGGCGAAGCCGATCTCGAAGCGTTCGAGGGCGGCCGCGTCGAGGCCGCGGGCGGCGGCATATTCGCGGGCCGCCGCGCCACGGGCACTCTTGAGCTGCAGGCGGAAATGGCGCACGGCTTCTTCCATCACCTCCACGAGGCGGCTGTGCCGGTCCGCGCGCTGGCGGCTTTCGGGATCGGGAGCAGGGAGGGAGAGACCGACGCTTTCGGCCAGCCGGCGGACCGCCTCCATGAAATCGAGCCCTTCGCTCTCGCGCAGGAAGGTGATGGCGTCGCCCTTCGCATGGCAGCCGAAGCAGTAGTAGAACCCCTTGCGGTCATCGACATGGAAGGAGGCGGTCTTTTCCTGGTGGAACGGGCAGGGCGCCCACCAGTCGCCCCTGGCACGGTTGGTCTTGCGCATGTCCCACGTCACCCTGGGCGCCACCACCGAGGAAAGTGTGACGCGGGCGCGCAGCTCGTCTAGAAAGCCGGGAGGCAGGGACATGGCGGCGATTATCTCCGCAGGGGCGGGCAGGGGCAAGGGCGACCGTGGCACGGGCGGCGGGCGAGACGGGCAGCCGGACAGAACGGTGAGCGCCGCGAGATGGGCCAGATGGCTGGTTGCGACCGGTGCGGGGCGGTTCGAGGGGCGGGCCAAAGGTTGTCGCGACATGGCGGCCGTGAGAGGAGCGGGGGCGAGGGGGCATCACGACAAGGGCTGCGGGCGACAGGGGGGCCGCCAGGCGGGCCGCATGGACGACCGCGACATGGGCGGTCGCGACGGGTTGCGGCGGGCGGCGCTGAAAGACCGGTCCGGGGCAATGCGCGGTGCCGACCTTCCATGCGTGCCGGCGCCACGGGAAGCGGGCGGGGCTAGTCGCCGGCTTTTGTCCTGAGCCTTTCGCCCTTCTTCCCGCCGGTGATGGTCGCGGCCGGCAGGGGTTTCGCCTTCGGGGCGGGCGGCAGGGCCGGGGGCGCCTGCTTCGCGGCGCGCCGGCCCTTCCTGCCGTCTGCCGCTCCGCCAGCCGCAGCGTCCTCGCCGGTTCCCTCCGGCTCGATCAGCCCCTTCTCGAGCGCCATCTCCTTCATCCGTTTCTGCAGCTTCTCGAATGCCCGCACCTCGATCTGGCGGATCCGTTCGCGGCTCACGCCGTATTCCTTCGACAGCTCCTCGAGGGTGACGGGCGGCTCGGCGAGCTTGCGGCGGGTGAGGATGTCCTTCTCGCGCGCGTTGAGCACTTCCATGGCCTCGAACATCATCCGCTTGCGAACCTCGAACTCCTCGCGCTCGGCCAGCGCCTCTTCCTGGTTGGTTTCCTCGTCCACCAGCCAGTCGACCCATTCGGAGCCCGAATCGTCATCCGAGCCGATGCGGGCGTTGAGCGAAGCGTCGGAGGCGGCCAGGCGCCGATTCATTTCGATCACTTCCTGTTCGGTGACGCCCAGCTGGCGGGCGATCTGCCGGACGTTCTCGGGCCTCAGGTCGCCTTCCTCGAGAGCGCCGATCCGGGCCTTGGCCTTGCGAAGATTGAAGAACAGCTTCTTCTGGGCCGAGGTGGTGCCCATCTTCACCATCGACCAGGAACGCAGGATGTATTCTTGGATCGCGGCGCGGATCCACCACATGGCATAGGTCGAGAGGCGGAAGCCCTTGTCGGGGTCGAAACGCTTGACCGCCTGCATCAGCCCGACATTGGCCTCCGAGATCACCTCGGCCATCGGCAGCCCGTAGCCCCGGTAGCCCATGGCGATCTTGGCGGCGAGGCGCAGATGGCTGGTGACGAGCTTGTGCGCCGCCTCGATGTCCTGATGGTCGGCCCAGCGCTTGGCAAGGATGTATTCCTCCTCGGGCTCGAGCATGGGGAACTTGCGGATCTCCTGGAGATACCGGTTGAGTCCCTGCTCGGGCGACGGTGTGGGAAGGTTCTCGAAGCTCATCGAAGCGCTGTTCCTCGCGATGGGGTGATTCGTGCCGGTACCGGCATCCTCTTTCGTGCTGGCCCCGAAGGGCCCTCTCGATATCGGCCGCACAGGCTCCCGGAAGCGCAGGGAACGGGCCGAAGATGGGGATCTTGCGCCGTCCGTCAACCATGAACCGGGTCATGAACCGAGCCGGCATGCGGGGCGGGGCATCCCCGGACATCGGGCCGGTTGCGGTCTCCCGGTTGAGCGGCGGTCCTCCATGCAACCGCCCCTCCTCCTCACCCTATCGGAAGGAAGCGGCGGCGGCAATGTCGGGGCGGTGAGAAACAGGCAAGCTTCTGAAGAACGGGAGATATCTCCCCGTCATCCCTCATTGGGGGATGTGGCGTCCCTGCCGGCGCGCAGGACGGCGAGAAGCCGGGCCATGTCGGCCGGCAGCGGAGCGTGAAAGGTCATCATCGCGCCGCTCGCAGGGTGGCGGAAGGCAAGCTCGGCGGCATGGAGCGCCTGACGCGGGAAGGTTTCGGCGGCCGTTCGGGCCGCATCGCCGAGCGTGCCGGGGAAGCGTCTGCGGCCATAGACCGGATCGCCGATCACCGGATGGCCGACATGGGCGGCATGGACCCGGATCTGGTGGGTGCGGCCGGTGTCGAGCTTGCAGCGCACGAGGGCGGCCGCCGCGCCGAAACGTTCTTCCACCTTCATGCGGGTGACGGCGGGGCGGCCGCCGCCTCGCAGCACCGCCATGCGCTGCCGGTCCTTCGGGTGGCGGCCGATATCGGCGGCGATACGGATGACGCCGCCGGGCTCGAACGCCACGCCCGGCAGACCGGCCAGGCGGGGGTCGCCCCGTTCGGGCACGCCGTGGAGGAGGGCGAGATAGCGCCGCCCGGCGGTGCGGTCGGCGAACTGCGCGGCCAGTGCCCGGTGGGCCGCGTCGGTCTTGGCGACGACGATCAGCCCCGACGTGTCCTTGTCGAGCCGGTGGACGATGCCGGGCCGGGCCACGCCCCCCACCCCCGAAAGGCTGTCGCCGCAATGGTGCAGAAGGGCATGCACCAGCGTGCCCGTCGCGGCGCCGGGGGCGGGGTGGACGACCATGCCGGCCGGCTTGTCGATGACGATGAGGGCGTCGTCCTCGTGCACGATCTCGAGGGGGATGTCCTCGGGGACGAGGACGCTCTCGCGGACCGGCGGCACGGTGATGCGCCAGCGCGTGCCGCCCCCGGCCCTGAAGGCCGGATCGGTGACGGGGGCCGCGCCCTCCTGCGTCAACGGCCGGACCTGCCCCGCCTCGATCAGGCCGCGCAACCGCGAGCGCGAGAGTGCCGGGCCAAGTGCGCGGGCAAGGGCCTTGTCGAGTCGCATGGCCGGCCCCTCGGGCAGGGTGACCTCATGCGTTCCGCCCTCTGGCGCGGTGGCGGGTGACGCGCTCGCCGCTTCCGGCGTTTCGGGGGGCGACGCCTCCTTCGGGCTTGCAGATCTCTCGCGCATTCTTCATCCATCCTGCATCGGCCCGCTCTCTATAACGGATGAGGAGGAGGCCGGAAACGGCAGGGGCCGCCGAGGATGGAGAAGGGCGATGACGGAAGGGAACGGTGCGGAAGGAGGCGGCGCTCCGGGTGCTGCGGCGGTGAATGACGGCACGCTGCGCTTCCTCAAGTGGCTGACGATCATCCTCACCGGCACGATGATCCTCGGCATCGGCGCCATCCTCACCATCATCGCCCTGAGGGTGCCGAGCGTGATCGAGGGGTTCCAGGTGCCGCCGCTGCCCGAGACGATCCGCCTGCCGGCGGGAGCCGACCCGGAGGCGTTCGTGGCGACGGCAGGCTGGTTCGCCGTCGTGGTGCGGGACGAGGCCGGCGAGGCGATCCTGATCTTCGACCGCGAAAGCGGCCGGCTCGAGCGTCGCATCGCCATCACCCGCGCCCCGGCGCAGGACTGAAGGGGCTGGCGGCGGGCACATGCACCACCGTCCACACTTCCCTTCCCTGGTCGAACGGCGGGAACTTCCGGCGGGCGGCGCACGGGGTGTGGCTCTGCGGATCTGCCGGCGTCCGGTCGGCGCTGCGGGGGCGGTGATGCTTGGGCGAGAATGACAAGGTGACGGGGCGGTGATGCCTGGGGGGCGGCTCCGGGCCGACCGGTGCCGAAGCCGGAGCCGGGGCGCCCTTTCTCGCGTGCCCCTGCGGGGGCGGTCGGGAGAGCGTGGGCGTGGCCGGTCCGGCGGTGCGGGAAGCGGCTCGCGGAACCCAGGGCTGCCGGCAGGACCGGGGGCAGGGGACGACCCTGCGGGGGACGGGCGCGAGATGCTTCGCCCCGCCGCGGCTTCCCCGGCCGGAGCGCCTGCTCCGGGCCCGGACCGTCATCACCGGTTGCGCCTTGCCCTTGCCGCGATCGGGCGCGGTCTGCCCCGCTTTTCCGCCGCCCCCATGATCCACCCCCTTCGTCGGGGCGTGCGGGGAAGGGATGCGACATGGCCGTGGCGCGCGTCGCGTTTCCCCCGGCCGGGGCCTTCTGCCGCTGGCGGGCTCAGCCCTTCGCCGGTGTCTTCTCGGCGGCCTTCTTCTTCGTCGTCTTCCGGCCCGTGGCCTTCTTCTTCGTCGTCGTGGCCTTCTTCCGCGTGGCGGGCTTGCGCTTGCCGCCCCTGGCCGCCTTCTCCGAGATCAGGGCCAGCGCCTCTTCCAGCGTCACCTCCTGCGGGGTGCGGCCCTTCGGCAGGGTGGCGTTGATCCGGCCCCATTTGACATAGGGGCCGTAGCGCCCGTCCATCAGCGCGATCTCGCCGCCCTCGGGATGCTCGCCCAGCACCTTGAGCGGCTCCGGCGCCTTGCGGCCGCGGCTCTTCTTCGCCGCCAGCAGCTCCACCGCCCGGTTCATGCCGATCTCGAACACCTCGCGCGGATCCTTGAGATTGGCATAGACCTTCCTTTCCTTGCCGTCATCGTCCGCGGTGACGTGCACCACATAGGGGCCGTAACGGCCGATCGCCGCCTCGACCACGCCGCCCTCGGGATGGTTGCCGATCAGCCGCGGCAGCGAGAGAAGCTGCATCGCCAGCGCGAAATCGACATCCTCGGGGTCGATCCCCCGGGGCACCGAGGCCCGCCGGGGCTTCTCGCCGTCGGGGCCCTCGTCGCCCAGCTGCACGTAAGGGCCGAAGCGGCCGGTGCGCAGGGTGACCGGAATGCCCTCTTCGGTGATGCCGAGAAGCCTGCCTTCGGGGGCGGCCATGTCGCCCTCGGCGATCTCGCCCCCGATCGGGCGGGTGTAGCGGCATTCGGGATAGTTCGAACAGCCGATGAAGGCGCCCCCTCCCTTCGAGAGCCTGAGCGAGAGCCGCCCCGTCCCGCAGACCGGGCAGGAGCGCGGGTCGGTGCCGTCTTCGCGCGGAGGAAAGAGCGTCGGCGCGAGGTAGTCCTCGAGCTTCTCGAGCACCTCGGTGATGGTCAGCCCCTGCGTCGCCTCGACGGCGGCGATGAAATCGCGCCAGAAGCGCCGCAGCACCTCGCGCCAGTTCTTCCTGCCGGCCGAGATCTCGTCGAGGTCGTTCTCGAGGGCGGCGGTGAAGTCGTATTCGACATAGCGGCGGAAGAAGTTCTCGAGGAAGGCGGTGACGAGCCGGCCCTTGTCCTCGGGCACGAAACGGCCCTTCTCCTTGCGCACATAGCCGCGTTCCTGGATGGTCGAGACGATGGAGGCGTAGGTCGAGGGCCGGCCGATGCCGAGTTCCTCCAGCCGCTTGACGAGGGTGGCCTCCGAATAACGCGGTGGCGGCTGGGTGAAGTGCTGCTCGGGGATGACGGCCTTCTTGCCGACCTTCTCACCCTCGGCCATGACCGGCAGGCGGCGGTTCTCGTCGCTCTCGCCCGGCTCGTCGCGGCCTTCTTCATAAACCTTCATGAAACCGTCGAAGCGCACCACCTGCCCCGTGGCCCGAAGCGCCACCTCGTCGTCGGGCGAGGCGATGGTGACGGTGGTGCGCTCGAGCCGCGCCGCCGCCATCTGCGAGGCGAGGGTGCGTTTCCAGATCAGTTCGTAAAGCCGTTTCTGGTCGGTGTCGGAGACCGGCAGGCGGGCCGGCTCGAGGCTCATGTCGGTGGGGCGGATCGCCTCATGCGCTTCCTGGGCGTTCTTCGCCTTGTTCTTGTAGATGCGCGGGCTCTTCGGAACGTAGGCCTCGCCGAAGCGGCGGCCGATCTCGGCCCGGGCGGCGCGGATCGCTTCGGGAGCCATGTCGATGCCGTCGGTCCGCATGTAGGTGATGTAGCCGGCCTCGTAGAGCCGCTGGGCGGCCGACATGGTCTGCCGGGCGCCGAATCCGAGCTTGCGCGCCGCCTCCTGCTGGAGGGTCGAGGTCATGAAGGGCGGGGCCGGGTTGCGGGCGAGCGGCTTCGATTCGACTGTCCTGACGAACAGCTCGCGGCTCTCGACCGAGCTTGCGGCGAGCCGCGCCGCTTCCTCGTTCGCGAGGTCGAACTTGCCGAGCCGTCTGCCGCCGAGAGCGTGGAGCCGGGCGCGGAAGGGTTCGCCGCGCTCGGTGAGGAGATCGGCCGAGACCGTCCAGTATTCGCGCGGGGTGAAGCTCTCGATCTCGCGCTCGCGCTCGACGATGAGCCGCAGCGCCACCGACTGCACCCGGCCGGCCGACTTCGCGCCCGGCAGCTTGCGCCAGAGGATCGGCGAGAGGGTGAAGCCGACGAGATAGTCGAGGGCGCGGCGCGCCAGATAGGCCTCGACGAGGGCGGCATCGATCTGCCGCGGCGCCTTCATCGCCTCGGTGACGGCGGCTCTGGTAATGGCGTTGAACACCACACGCCGCACCTCGGTCCCCTTGCGGATCGCCCGGCGCTTGCGCAGCGTCTCCTTGAGATGCCAGCTGATGGCCTCGCCCTCGCGGTCGGGGTCGGTGGCGAGGATCAGCGTGTCGTCGTTCCTGAGCGCCTCTGCGATCTCGCGCACATGTTTCTGGGCACCCGGGGTGAGCTCCCACTTCATCGCGAAATCGTGCTCGGGATCGACCGATCCGTCCTTCGGCGGCAGGTCGCGCACATGCCCGTAGGATGCCAGAACCTTGTAGTCGTCCCCGAGATACCTGTTGATGGTCCTGGCCTTGGCGGGAGATTCGACAACGACGACGGGCATGGTGGCTCCTGGGTTCCGGCAGATGTGAGGTGGCCCTGAAATCAACGGCCTGGCGCGTCTCTTTCCCGCGATGCGGCTTCAGACGCCGCGCTGGGGAGGGCCTGCCTCATGGCCGCGCAAGATGTGGCGCCCCCGCAACCGATGTCAACCCCGGCTCCGGCGGCCGGGCAGGGAGCCGCTGCCAGAGGCTCAGCTCCGGCTGCCGCCGACGGTCAGCCCCTCGACGAGGAGCGAGGGCTGGCCGACGCCCACGGGCACCCATTGGCCGGCCTTGCCGCAGGTGCCGAGCCCCGGGTCGAGCGCGGTGTCGTTGCCGATGCCGCGCACGCCCCTGAGCACGCTCGGCCCGTCGCCGATCAGCGTCGCCCCCTTGAGTGGAGCGACGATCCGCCCCTTCTCGACCCTGTAGGCCTCGGTGCAGGAGAAGACGAACTTGCCCGATGTGATGTCCACCTGCCCGCCGCCGAAGCCGACGGCCCATATGCCGTCCCCGAGCGAGGCGACGAGATCCTCGGGGCGGGCGTCGCCCGCGAGCATCATCGTGTTGGTCATCCGCGGCATCGGGGGGTGGGCATGGCTCTGGCGGCGGCCGTTGCCCGTGGGGGCCATGCCCATCAGCCGGGCGTTCTGGCGGTCCTGCATGTAGCCGGTGAGGATGCCGTCCTCGATGAGCACCGTGCGCGTGGCGGGCGTGCCTTCGTCGTCGATGTTGATCGAGCCGCGGGCCTCGGGGACGGTGCCGTCATCGACCACCGTCACGCCCGGCGCGGCGATGCGTTCGCCCATCAGCCCGGCGAAGGCCGAGGTGCCCTTGCGGTTGAAGTCGCCCTCGAGCCCGTGGCCGATCGCCTCGTGCAGGAGGATCCCCGGCCAGCCCGGGCCGAGCACCACCGGCATTTCCCCGGCCGGGGCCGGGACCGCCTCGAGATTGACATTGGCGACGCGAATCGCTTCATCGACCAGCTTCCGCCAGTTCTCGGGGGCCGTCAGCCGCGCAAGCGGGTAGCGGCCGCCCATGCCGGCGGTGCCGCTCTCGCGCCGCCCGCCCCTTTCGACGATCACCGAGACGTTGAGCCGGCAGAGCGGGCGGATGTCGCCGATCCGTTCGCCCTCGGGCCTGAGGATCGCGATTTCCTGCAGCGAGGCCGAGAGCGAGACCGTCACCTGCACCACCTTCGGATCGCGCGCGCGGGCCCGGGCATCGATCTCGCCGAGAAGGGCGATGCGCTCTTCGAGCCGCGTGCCGTGCAGCGGATCCTCCGGTGCGTAGAGGGCATGGTTGGTGGAAGGGGGAGGCGGGGCGGCCCTGCCGCCGCCCGTCCGGGCCGCGAGACGCGCCGTTTCGGCCGCCCGCCTCAGCGCCCTTTCCGAGATCTCGCCGGCATGGGCGTAGCCCGTCACCTCGCCGGCGACGGCGCGAAGGCCGAAGCCCTCGGTCGCATCGAAGCTCGAGGATTTGAGCCGCCCGTTCTCGAAGACGAGGCTCTCGTCCTGTCGCCGTTCGAGGAAGAGTTCGCCGTCATCCGCCCCGGCCACCGCCTCGCGCAGGATGGCGAGGGCGCGGTGCTCGTCGAGCCGTTCGAGAAGCGCCGGCCGCGATGCGCGCTTGCGAAGACGCGGATCGGGCGCGGTCTGCCCGGGGGTGGTGGAAGCTGTGAACGACATGTGCGAATCCCTCCTCGGGCACCGCGGGCTGGAACGGAAGGGCCCTTTCCGGCATCGCTGTGCTCCTTGCCTGCCGGCGCTCGTCTCCGGCCCGCATCGACCGCGGGGCGAAAGAATCGCCCGGCTGCGGCATAACGGTTCTTGTTTCCTGTCCGACAATATGGTTTTTCCTGACCCGGACACAATGGAGGGCAGGCGCGGGCCGACTGCCGGGACGGATTCCGACCCCGGACGGCGAGCCGAAGCGCCGCAAGGAACGGGAAGAAGACAATGCGCGTGATGAACAGACTGTTCTCGATCGTCGCCGGGCTCGGCCTCGCGATCCTCGCCGGAGGCGCCGCCATGGCGCAGCAGGTGAAGGAGACCCTGCCGATCGTCGGTGAGCCGAAGCCCTGGGGGACCGGCTTCCAGCCTGCGGCGACGGAGATCGCCGAGGATGTCCAGTGGCTCGATGGCATGGTGCTCGTCATCATCACCGCCATCGTGCTGTTCGTGCTTGCGCTGCTCGTGATCGTGGCCGTTCGCTATCGGCGGAGCGTCAATCCCGCGCCGGCCGGCTTCACCCACAATTCGGTGATCGAGGTCACCTGGACCGTGGTGCCGATCGTCATCCTCATCTTCATCGGCGCCTTCTCGCTGCCGATCCTGATCAAGGAGCTCGACGTGCCGGAGGGCGACGTGCACATCAAGATCACGGGCAACCAGTGGTTCTGGACCTACAGCTATCCCGACGAGGGGATCGAGTTCGATTCGCTCCTTCTCGGCAAGGACGAGCTGGCCGATTACGGCTACACGCCCGACAAGTATCTCCTCGCCGTCGACAACCCGGTCGTGCTGCCGGTCGGCAAGACGGTGGTCTTCCAGACGGCGGGTGCCGACGTGATCCACTCCTGGGCGGTGCCGGCCTTCGGTCTCAAGCTCGACGCCATTCCGGGGCGGCTCAACGAGCTGTGGTTCACGCCGAAGAAGGAGGGCGTCTATTTCGGCCAGTGCTCCGAGCTGTGCGGCAAGGATCACGCCTACATGCCGATCGAGGTGCGGGTCGTGTCCGAGGAAGCCTACAAGGCCTGGCTGAAGCAGGCGAAGGAGGAGTTCGCCGCCGGCAATGCGCCGCGCAAGGTTGCGGTCGCCTCGGCCGAATAGGGGCTGCGGAAGGAGATGTCCCGGGTCGGGAGGCGACCCGGGGCGTCACGCTCCTGCGGCGATGCGATTCGGGGTGAGGCCCGCCCGTCGCGTCTCGGGCGGTGCCTGACCGCAAGGGGCGGAAGGGACGCGAAGGCGGAAAGCCGAAAGGCGGGGCGTGGTTCCTGCCGGTCCGGGCGACGGTTCCGCGATCCTGCGCCACGAGCCGGCACCGGGAAGCGGTGCCGAGTAACGGATGAACGGCATGACGGACGGCAAGACCATCGACCAGTTCGAGAGCGAGGCGGATTTCGGCGAGTATGTCTCGCTCCTGAAGCCGCGGGTGATGTCGCTTGTGGTCTTCACCGCGGCGGTCGGGCTTCTCGTCGCGCCGGGTCCGGTCGATCCGGTGCTGGCCTTCGCCTCGATCCTGTTCATCGCCCTTGGCGCCGGGGGCTCGGGGGCGCTCAACATGTGGTGGGATGCCGATATCGACCGGCACATGCGCCGCACCGCCGGGCGGCCGGTCCCCGCCGGGCGAATCGCCCCCGAGACGGCGCGCGATCTGGGCGTCGCCCTGTCGTTGATCTCGGTCGGCATGCTGGCGCTGGCTGCGAATCATCTCGCAGCAGGGCTTCTGGCCTTCACCATCTTCTTCTATGTCGTGATCTACACGATATGGCTCAAGCGCTGGACGCCGCAGAACATCGTCATCGGCGGTGCTTCGGGCGCCCTGCCGCCGATGATCGGCTGGGCGGCCGCCACCGGGCAGGTCTCGGTCGAGAGCGTGTTGATGTTCCTCCTGATCTTCATGTGGACGCCGCCCCATTTCTGGGCGCTCTCGCTCTTCATGAACGACGACTATTCCCGTGCCGGCGTGCCGATGCTGACGGTCACCCACGGCCGGCCGGCGACGCGGCGCCACATCTTCGCCTATACGCTTCTGCTCGTTCCGGTTTCGCTGGCGCTGGCCTTCACCTCTATCGGCGGGCCGGTCTATCTGGCCACGGCGCTGGTGCTCGACGCGCTGTTCGTGTCCGGCGCCTGGAAACTCCTGGGCCGGAGCGAGGAAGCGGCCGCGGCCGACGGTTATGCCGCCGAGAAGCGCTTCTTCCGCCTTTCGCTGTTCTACCTCTTCCTGCACTTCGTCGCCCTTCTCGTCGAAAAGGGGCTGAAGGTGGCCGGGATCGAGGCCGGCGACTGGCCGGTGCTTCTCTCAGGGGCGTTCTAGCGAGCGAGGACCGCCATGCCGATTTCCCGTGAACACGAGCTCCTCAAGCGGCGCTTCCGGCGCAACCTCGCTCTGGGTGGGGTGCTGATCCTGTTCGTGATCCTGGTGTTCCTGATGACGATGGCCAAGATCCGCCAGGGCTCGCTCATGCAGGCCTTCGATCACACCTATCGTGCGTCGCTTGCGCCACTTGACGAGAGCAGGGCGAGGCCCGAAAACGACAGCGAACAGGACGGGACGGGCGCCGGCCCTGCCGGGGAGACACGCAGATGAGCGAGAGGAAGACCGAGGACCGCACTTCCGGGGACCGGGGGCGCCGGCTGACGCCCGGTCAGCAGGTGGCGGCGATGGTGGGGGTCGTGGCGCTGATGCTCGGGGCGAGCTTCGCCGCCGTGCCCTTCTACAACTGGTTCTGCGAAGTGACGGGCTATGGCGGCACCACCGGCGTGGCCCGCGACGGCAGGGCGGATGACGTCGAGGTGCTCGACCGGACCATCAAGGTGCGCTTCGACGCCTCCACGGACAAGAACATGCCCTGGGAATTCCGGCCGATGCAGAACGAGGTCGAGCTCAGGATCGGCGAGACCGGCCTTGCCTTCTACGAGGCCTACAATCCGACCGACCGGCCGATCGCGGGCGTCGCCAGCTACAATGTGACGCCGTTCGCGGCCGGGGAATACTTCATCAAGATCGAGTGCTTCTGCTTCACCGATCAGGTGCTGCAGCCCGGAGAGCGCGTCCAGATGCCGGTGACGTTCTATGTCGATCCCGAGATCGTGAAGGACCCGGATGCGAAATACATCAAGGCCATCACGCTCTCCTACACCATGCACGAGGAAGAATTGCCGCAGCAGGCCGCGGCGGAGTCGCCTCGGGCGGAAAAAACCGTAAACTGAGGTCAACCTTAACTCCTGAGACGGGACACACAGGGACAAAAGGGACAAGAAAATGGCGCATGCAAAAAACCATGACTATCATATCCTGAGCCCGAGCATCTGGCCGTTCATCGGTGCGGTCAGCGCGTTCACCATGCTTCTGGGGGCCGTTCTGTGGTTCCACGATCAGGGGCTGTGGGTGGCGTTGATCGGCTTTGCCATGGTCGCCTTCACCATGTTCAACTGGTGGTCGACCATGATCGAGGAAGCCCAGGCCGGCGAATACACCCCGGTGGTGGAGATCTCGCTGCGCTACGGCTTCCTGCTCTTCATCCTTTCCGAGGTGATGTTCTTTGTCGCCTGGTTCTGGAACTTCATCAAGCATGCGCTCTACCCGATCGACGGGGTCTGGCCGCCCGAAGGGATCGAGACCTTCGATCCGTGGCATCTGCCGCTGGTGAACACCATCATCCTGCTGCTGTCGGGCGCCGCCGTCACCTGGGCGCATCACCGTTTCGCCCACAATGGCGACCGCAAGGCCCTCATCACCGGCCTCGCCCTTGCGATCGTGCTCGGCATGAGCTTCACCGTGCTGCAGGCGATGGAGTATTCCGAGGCGCCCTTCCCCTTCTCGGGCAACATCTACGGCGCCTCCTTCTTCATGGCGACGGGCTTTCACGGCCTGCACGTCATCATCGGCACCATCTTCCTGGCCGTCTGCCTGATCCGCGCGATCAAGGGGCATTTCACGCCCGAGCATCATGTGGGCTTCGAGGCCGCGGCCTGGTACTGGCACTTCGTTGACGTGGTGTGGCTGTTCCTCTTCGCCGTCATCTACGTCTGGGGCAGCTGAGCCCGGCCAGGTCTTTCTGCAAGGGGCGCGTGCCGCGGCATGCGCCCCTTCTGCTTTCGCGGCCGCTGCGCCCCTGTCCGGTTCTTGTCACGGTTGCGGGGCGGTGGTGCGGGATGACCTTTTCTTCCGCCTGCGCCAGGTTGCGGGGCGACGATCACGACACGGACCACTGTCATGAAGCGCATCCTTTTCCCCCTCGTCTTCGGCCTTGTCGGCATCGCCATCCTTCTTTCGCTGGGAAACTGGCAGCTGCATCGTCTGGCATGGAAGGAAGACCTGCTGGCCCGGATCGAGCGGCGGATCGCGGCTGAGCCGGTCCCTCTGCCGAAGGCCCCGGACCCCGAAAGGGACCGCTACCTGGCGGTGCGGGTCAGGGGGCGGTATCTTCCGGGCGAGATCCGGGTGCTCGGATCGCTGCCCGGCGAGCGGGGCGGGCCGGGTTTCCGCATCATCCAGCCCTTCGAGACCGATGACGGCCGGCGCATCCTCGTCGATCACGGCATGGTGCCCCAGAGGCTGCGGGATGCGCCGCGCAAGGCCGGGGCGGCCGAGATCGTCGGCAATCTCGACTGGCCGCGCGAGAGCGACCGCTTCACCCCCGACCCCGACCTGGCCGCGGGCATCTGGTTCGCCCGCGACGTGCCGCGGATGGCGGCCCGGCTGAAGACGGAGCCGGTGCTGCTCGTGGTTCGCCGGGAGAGCCCGGCGGATCCGGGCATCATTCCGGTGCCGGTCTCGACCCGCGGCATTCCGAACAACCATCTCAACTATGCCATCACTTGGTTCCTGCTCGCGCTCGGCTGGGCGGGGATGACAGGGCTGTGGCTTTGGCGTATCAGGCGGCGCAAGGGGTGAGCCGCCGTATCGGGCGGGGCTTTCCGGCAAACAGGGCTCAATGACGAGACAGGATCTGCCCATGCATTACATCTCCACCCGCGGAGAGGCGCCGCGGCTCGATTTCGAGGAAACGATGCTCGCCGGCCTGGCCCGCGACGGCGGTCTCTACGTGCCCGAAGAGGTGCCGCGAATGGCGCCGGACGAGATCGCCGCCCTGGCGGGGCTTCCCTACGAGGAGGCAGCCCTGCGGGTCATCCGCCCCTTCGTCGGCGGCAGTTTCTCCGAGAGCGAGCTTGCCGGGCTGATTGACGCCGCTTATGCCTCCTTCGGCCACAAGGCCCGGGTGCCGCTGGTCGAGCTCGATCCGGCCACCTTCCTGATGGAGCTTCATCACGGACCGACGCTGGCCTTCAAGGATGTGGCGATGCAGCTCATCGGCCGGCTGTTCGATGCCGTGCTCACGCGCCGCGGCACGCGGGTGACGATCGTCGGGGCCACGTCGGGCGATACCGGCTCGGCGGCGATCGAGGCCTTCCGGGGGCTCGCCTCGGTCGATGTCTTCATCCTCTTTCCCGAGGGGCGCGTCTCCGAGGTGCAGCGGCGCCAGATGACAACCCCGGTCGAGGACAATGTCCACGCCATCGCCATTCGCGGCGATTTCGACGACGCCCAGGCGCTGGTGAAGGGGCTCTTCAACGATCACACCTTCCGCGACGAGGTCGGCCTCGCCGGCGTCAACTCGATCAACTGGGCTCGGGTGCTGGCCCAGACCGTGTATTATTTCACCGCTGCCGTCGCCCTCGGCGGGCCGCACCGGCCGGTGCGCTTCGTGGTGCCGACCGGAAATTTCGGCGACATCTATGCCGGGTCCGTGGCCCGGGCCATGGGCCTGCCGGTGGAGCGGCTCGTGATCGCCACCAATCAGAACGACATCCTGCACCGGGCGCTGACCACGGGGGAATATCGCCGCGGCGAGGTCCGCCCCTCCATCAGCCCGTCGATGGACATTCAGGTCTCGTCGAATTTCGAGCGGGCGCTGTTCGAGGCGCTCGACCGCGATGCGGCGGCGGTGCGGCGGCTGATGGCGGCGCTTGCCGGGGAGGGCGGTTTCGTCATTCCCGCGCCGGCGCTCGAACGGTTGCGGAAGATCTACGCTTCGGGGGCCGCCACCGAGAGCGAGACACGCGCCACCATCGCCCGCGTGCATGCGGAAACCGGCGAGATCGTCTGCCCCCATACCGCGGTCGGCCTCAAGGTCGCGGCCGATCTGCCGGCGCCCCGGGGCGTGCCGACCGTCGCTCTTGCCACGGCCCATCCCGCCAAGTTTCCCGACGCGGTCGAGGAGGCGATCGGCATTCGCCCGGCGCTGCCGCCGCGGATGGCCGATCTCTTCGAGCGGCCCGAGCGGATGCATGTCATCGACAACGATCTGGCGGCCGTGCGCGATTTCATCCGTCGTCACAGGAGAGGCTGATCATGGCCGACGCTTCCCTTGTTGCCGTTCCGGCGCCGGTGATCGGCGGGCAGGTCGAGATGACCGAGCTTGCCAACGGGTTCCGTGTCGTCACCGAACGGATGGAAGGGATCGCCTCGGCCGCGATCGGCATCTGGGTCGGTGTGGGTGCGCGCCACGAGGCGGCCGGGGAGAACGGCATCGCCCATTTCCTCGAGCACATGGCCTTCAAGGGCACCGAGCGGCGCTCCGCTCTCGACATCGCCGAGGAGATCGAGCGTGTGGGCGGATGGATCAACGCCTATACCTCGCGCGAGATCACGGCCTATTACGCACGGATGCTGGGCGAGGACGTGCCGCGCGCCTTCGACATCATCGCCGACATCCTGCGCCATTCGGTGTTCGATCCGCGCGAAATCGAGATCGAGCGCGGGGTGATCCTGCAGGAGATCGGCCAGACGCGCGACACGCCCGACGACATCATCTTCGACTGGTTGCAGGAGACGGCCTTCCCCGATCAGCCGATCGGCCGGCCGATCCTCGGACCGCCCGAGAATGTGCGCCGCTTCGGCCCTCAGGACTTCCGCGCCTTCGTCGCCCGGCACTACCAGCCGGGCTCGATGGTGCTCTCGGCCGCCGGCATGGTGGATCACGAGGCGCTCGTGCGGCTTGCCGAGGCCGCTTTCGGCGACATGGAACGGGCGGCGGCACCTGCAGCCGCACCTGCCCGTTTCGTCGGCGGCGAGCGGCTCGAGGAGAAGGCGCTCGAACAGGCCCATTATCTTCTCGGTCTGCCGGTTCCGGGGTATCGCGATCCGGGCTACATCACCGCCCAGGTGGTTACCACCGCGCTGGGCGGGGGCATGTCCTCCCGTCTCTTTCAGGAGATCCGCGAGAAGCGCGGTCTGTGCTACGCCATTCACGCCCAGTCGAGCCACCATGCCGACAGCGGCCTTCTGACCGTCTATGCCGGCACCGGGGGCGAGGAGCTCGGGGAGCTTGCCGGGCTGGTGGCCGACGAGATCGCCCGTGCGGCGGCCGATCTCACCGACGAGGAGATCGACCGTGCCCGGGCCCAGCTCAGGGCGGGCATGCTGATGGGGCTCGAGGCGGCGGCCTCGCGGGCCGAACGCAACGCGCGCACCCTCTTCATGCACGGGCGGGTGGTGCCCCCCGAGGAAACCCTTGCCGAGATTGCCGCCGTCACCCGCGATCGGGCGCGCGACTTCCTGGGGGAGATCGCCGGAGAGGGGGCGCTGGTGCAGATCGCCTATGGCCCGGTCGCCAGGGCGCTGCCGCGGGAGGAGATCGCCGCCCGGCTCGCGGGCGGCGCCAGTGGCGGGGCCGGCTGAGGTCATGCTGCACCGCTTCGGCATGATGCCCCGGATCGAGACCGAGCGGCTGACCTTGCGGCTTCCCGAGCCGCGCGACTTTGCCGACTGGGCGCGGCTGCGGCGCGAATCGCGGCATTTCCTCGCCCCGTGGGAGCCCCGCTGGAGCCGCACCCACCTCACCCGGCGCAGTTTCCGGCGCAAATGCCGCTGGGCACGGCAGGCGGCGCGCGAAGGGGTCGCGCTGCCGCTTCTGCTCGTTCGTCGCGAGGACCGGGTGCTCCTTGGCGCCATCACCCTCGACAACATCCGCCGCGGGCCGGCCCAGTCGGCCTCGCTCGGCTACTGGGTGGGGGAACGGTTCGCGCGTCAGGGGTACATGCGCGAGGCGATCGAGGCGCTGGTGCATCATGCCTTCCGCCGGCTCGATCTCTCGCGGATCGAGGCGGCCTGTCTCGAGGAGAACGTTCCCTCGCGCGGCCTTCTCGAAAGCTGCGGCTTTCGCTTCGAGGGGCGGGCGCGGGCCTATCTGCAGATCGACGGGCGCTGGCGCGACCATGTGCTCTATGCCCGGCTGCGCGACGACCGCAAGGACGGTGCGCCGGTCGACAGGGAGGCGGGCGGATGACGGATCCCGGAGAGCGGCTTCGCGGCATCGGGCCGGACGACGTGGCCGCGCTCGCGGCGCGGCTCGGGGCCGATGCCGTCAGCTGGCCGGCGCCGCCGCGCTACCGCGAGGAGCCGCGCGGCAAGCTCGCCGGTCATCCGGCCTCGGCCCTGGTGCGGCCGCGGAGCACGGAGGAGGTCTCTCGTGTCCTTTCCTTCTGCCACGAGCGACGCATTCCCGTCGTCCCCTACGGCGGAGGAACCGGGCTGGTCGGCGGCCAGGTGATGGCCGATCTGCCGCCGCTCGTCCTGTCGCTCGAACGGATGCGGGCGATCCGGTCGATCTCGCCGGCGGACGGGGCGATGGTGGTCGAGGCGGGGGCGGTGCTGGCCGACGTGCAGGCGGCGGCCGCGGCGCATGACCGGCTTTTCCCCCTGTCGATGGCTTCCGAAGGCAGCTGCACCATCGGCGGCAATCTGGCGACCAATGCCGGCGGTGTGCAGGTGTTGCGCTACGGCAACGCGCGGACGCTCTGTCTCGGGATCGAGGCGGTGATGGCCGACGGGCGGATCCATCACGGGCTCCGTTCGCTCCACAAGGACAATACCGGATACGACCTGCGCGATCTTCTCATCGGTTCGGAAGGCACGCTCGGCATCATCACCGCGGCGACGCTCCGGCTTCACATGCGGCCACGGGCCCATGCCACCGCCTTTCTCGCTGTGGCTTCGCCTGCCGCGGCACTCGAGCTTCTCCATGCCGCGCTAGCCGCGCTCGACGAGCGGCTGACGGCCTTCGAGCTCATCTCCGCGCAGAGTTTCGCCTTCATGGCCGACCGCCTGCCCGCCATCCGCCGCCCCTTCGAGACGGCTCCTGCCTGGTCGGTTCTGATGGAGGCGGCGGGCAGCGAGGCCGGGGAAATCGAGGATCGACTCTTCGGCGTGATCGAGACCGCTCTGGTGGCAGGGCAGGTGACGGATGGCCGGATGGCGCGCTCGGAGCGCGACCGGCGCGAATTCTGGCATTTTCGCGAGAGCATTCCGCTGGCCAATCGGGCGGTGGGCGCCATCGTCTCCCACGACATCTCCCTGCCGCTCGGGGCGATCCCGGCCTTCCTCGACGAGGCGCCTCGGCGGATCTGGGAAATCGCTCCGGTCCGGATCAACGCCTTCGGTCATCTGGGTGACGGCAACCTGCACTACAATTTCTTTCCGCCCGAAGGGTGCGATCGGCGCGCATATGCGGCCCTTGCCCCGAAGCTTTCGGAACGGCTCTACGAGCTGGTGGCGGTCCGCGGCGGCTCGATCTCGGCCGAGCACGGCATCGGCCGGTTCAGGGCGGGGGATCTCGCCCGTTTCGCCGATCCGGCCGCGCTTGGGGCCATGCGGGCGATCAAGGCGGCGCTCGATCCGCGCGGCATTCTCAACCCCGGCGCGGTTCTGGCGAACTGAGAGGGTGCCGCGGCCGTTGCCGGCCGCGGCCCGGAGCTGCTCGCCGAAGGCGGATCGGTGTCAGTCGTTCTCGAACCAGCCGCGTTCCGCATAGCGGTGGCAGGCGGTGCAGTTCGACAGCGAACCGATCTTCGGATCCTGCTTCGCCCGGGCGGCGAAACGCGTGTGTTCGCGGGTGAACCAGGGCAGTTCGGTGATCCGGATCGGCACCGGTTTCGGGATCGAACGCCAGCGGGCCGCATGCCGGAGGTAGTAGTTGCGGATGCGGGCCTCGGTCTTGGGGTCGAGCGAGGCGTCCTCGCCGAAATGGTTGGACAGGTCGGCGAAGATCTTCTTCCAGCTCTCGGCCGGCAGGAAGGCCGGCTGATAGGCCATGTGGCAGGCGCTGCACTCTTCCTTGGCGACCGGGTCGGTCACCTGACGGACACTCCCCTCGGCAAGGCCCGGCCGGGGCGCGAGGCCGGCCAGAAGCGCCAGCGCCGCCACGAAGGGGGCCTTGCTCGTCATCGCGAACGGTTCTTTCATGATTGCGTCTCCTCTTGAGGGTTTTCCCGGACCGGTCCGAAACCGGGTCGATTCACTGGCTCGAAAGCCAGGTCAGCACGTCTCCCTTCTCGAGGGGCGTGCATTCGCGCCCGAGCACGGTGCGGCAGTTGCGGCGGAACCATTTTTCGACCTTCTTCGGGTCGGTGAAACGGTCGGGCGTCTTCGAGACCGCCATCGGCGCGATCGGCTTGCCGGCGCGCGTGCGGCCCCATTGATGCACGTTGCGCGTATGGCATGAGGTGCAGGAGGGCGTATCGGGCTTGCCGCCCTTGTGGGTGCCCATGAAGAAGGCCTTGCCGCGGGCCGCCGAAAGCGGCTTGCCGGCCTTGGCGGCATAACCGGCGATGATCTGCTCGCGCGGCCCGGCGCTGACGGGCAGGGCGAGGGAGACGGCGGCTGCCGTGAGCATGAGGGTTCCCAGGATCGGGCCGCTCAGGGAGCGGGCGACGGAAGCGCCGGTATCATGCACATGCTTCATCGGTCTCATTCCTTTCCTTGTGTCTTGCGCGTTCGTTCCATGAATTCGAATTCTGCCCTTTTTCGGGCATTTTCCCGCCATTCGACGGCAATCAGCCGCCCCCGCCCGGCCCCGGCGGCGTGTTCGCGGGAGCATCGGGAATCTCGATGCGCCCCGGGTAATACCAGCCGTCTGCCGCGTCCCCGTGGCAGGCGAAGCAGTTGGATCGGGTGAAGATCGGTGCCCGCTTGAAGACCTCGCCGGCAACCCGTTTGTGGATTTCCTTCCAGGCCGGGGTGGCGCTGGCGGCGATCGGGTTTGTCGGATCGACCATGCGGAAGAGATGGGCCGGCTTGGTGTCGGCGCTCTCGGCGGCATGGGCGGTGAGCCAGGCGGTGATGGAGCGGGTGGTCTCCTCGTCGAGCGTGGCATCTTCGCCGAAATGATTGTCGAGCCCGGCCATCAGCCGCTGCCAGCTTGCAGCCGGCAGGATCGTGGGGTTGTAGGCCTTGTGGCAGTCGCCGCATTCGGTGGCGTAGTCGTCGGGGAAGGCGGCGGCGGGAACCGGCGCTCCGGGAATGGGTTTGGTGAGCGACACCAGCGCCCAGCCGGCCAGCGCCCCGAAGACGATGGCGCCACTTGCCGCAGCCATGACCCGGTCGCGCGGCGTGGCGCGGACGGCTTCGGGCGGCGGAGGCGGCAGATCGGCGCGGCGGCGCTTCACGCCCGTTACCATGGCGCGGGCAAGATTCTCCCGCGTCCGCAGGCTTTCCAGCACGACCCCGAGCACATGGAGCGCGACGAGGCCGAGAAGCCCCCAGGCGATCAGCCGGTGAAGGTTGCGGCTCGCGACCCCCGTCGCATAGTCGAGGAGCGCGAGCGGTCCGGTCTTGAACTCGCCCCCCCAGGTCACGAGCCCGGTCACCGCAAGCGCCAGGAGCGCGAGGATCAGGGCCAGGATCATCATTCCCCCGAGGGGGTTGTGGCCGTAATGGGCCGGGGCGGTGCCTTTCAGGAGTTCGCGCAGATGGGCCAGCACCTCGCCCGGCGGGCGGATGAAGTCGCGAAAGCGGGCATGGCGCGGCCCGAAGACCCCCCAGATGATTCGCCCGATGACGAGGACGGCCATGCCGAGACCCAGCAGGACATGGATGTCGATCCAGGTGGCCGGCAGCAGAAAGCCGGTCACGAGTGCGCCCGTCACGAGCCCGACGAGGGTCCAGTGGAAGAGACGAACGAAAAGATCCCACACCGGCACGGTCGGCGTCTCTCGCGTCTCCTTCGCAACCATGTCTTCCGCCTCCTGCATCCCTGTTCTCCGGTAGCGGATCTTCTTGTGGCAGTCGGGGCCAGGCGCTGCAGCACTGCAAGCACTCGCCGTGACCACACGCAACCGGGCAGACCATGGCCACCGACCTTGGCGAGAATGGGGCATGACCGGCCCGATCGCCATTGCACGAAAGGCGGATCGCGCGCCCATATGACGATGGTTTATGGCCTTTGATGCGTAAACACCGCGTAAACGGCGCGAAATTTCTCTACGAATGGCCGGAGAAGAGAAGGGCGGCACGAATGCACAGCCATGTCCCGGTCGGGGCCGGCCAGGCCCGGCTTCAGGCAAGGCTCGCATGCGAATCGGCAAACGAGGTTTCGCCCCGACGATGGAGCCTTCCGCGATCGGCGGGTGTCGGCGGGTGCCGGGAGCGAAGCGCTGCTCCGGGGGAAGCGCCTTCCTCGCATGTGCGGCGGACGATTCTGGCCGGCCGGTCCTGACCCGCGTCAGCGCGTGCGGCACCGGGCCGGTGCCGATGGGAACACCGCTTCGCACATGCCCCCTCCCAGCGGCGCCATGCCCGGTGCGGTTGGCCGGGGGAGGCGGTCAGACCTGTTCGGGCTGGCGGCTCCGCCGTCGCGAGCGGGGTTTCGACGGGCTCTTGCGCCGCCCCTTCGCGCCTCCCCTCGTCCCCTCCCTTGCGCCACCCTCGGCCCCCGCGGCCGGCTCTGCCGGGGTGGCTGCGGCCTCGCGGTAGAGATAGTCGCGCGTGAGCGGCACCGCGTCCTGCTTGCGGGCGATCTGGAACTGGAACACCACCTGCCCGTAATGGCGGAAGGTCAGCTCCGAGGCCACGAGGTAATAGCGCCACATGCGGCAGAACCGGTCGTCGTAGATCTCGCGGACGCGATCGACATTGGCCATGAAGCGGTCATGCCAGTGACGCAGCGTCTCGGCGTAGTGGAGCCGCAGCACCTCGATGTCGGTGACGATCAGCCCTTCCTTCTCGATGGCGGCCATCACCTCCGACATGGCCGGCACATAGCCGCCGGGGAAGATGTAGCGGGTGATCCACGGGTTGGTGGCGCCGGGTGGTGTCACCCGGCCGATGGTATGCAGGAGCGCCACCCCGTCGGGCTTCAGCATCCGCCGCAGGTGCCGGAAGAATTCGCGGTAATGGGGCGCCCCGACATGCTCGAACATGCCGACCGAGACGATCCGGTCGAAACTGTCGGTCACGTTGCGATAGTCCTGCAGGAGGAACTTCACCCGGTCCTGCAGCCCCGCCTCGACGGCGCGCCGGTTCGCCACCTGGTGCTGTTCGCTCGAGAGGGTGACGCCGACGACCTCGGCCCCATGGTCCCGCGCCAGCGTCAGCCCCATGCCGCCCCAGCCGCAGCCGATGTCGAGCACCCTGTGCCCCGGTTCGATGAGGAGCTTCTTCGCGATATGGTGCTTCTTCGCCGCCTGCGCCTCCTCGAGCGTCATGTCCGGCCGGGTGAAATAGGCGCAGGAATATTGCATGTCCTCGTCGAGAAAGAGCCGGTAGAGTTCTCCCGAAAGGTCGTAGTGATGAGCGACGTTGCGCTGCGCCCGGCCGACCGGGTTGTGCTGGGCGAAGCGGCGCAGCGCCGTCCTGAGTCCGCCCACGATCCGGCGGTGCCACATCTCGCGCCCCTCGTCCTCGATCCGCTGCAGGTTCTTCAGCGCGAGGGTGAGGAGCCCGTGCAGGTCGTCTCCCTCGATGGTGAAGGCCTCGTCCATGTAGCCTTCGCCGAGATGCAGTTCGGCATTGAGCACGAGCTTGCGGATGAGGGCCGGATCGTGCACATGGATGACCACCGGCTCGGCGGCGCTGTCGCCGAAGGCGAGCGTGCGTCCGTCGGGCATGTGGACGACGAGCCGGCCTTCCCTGACGATACTGTCGAGCTGGCGCTCGAAGAGCTTGTCCCACATGGGCGCCTCCCTCAGCCTCGGTGCCGGCCGCCTGCGGGTGCCGGCATCCCGATCCTTTCCCGTTCGTCCCGGGACGATGTGTCCTTCGCCTTTTCGGAACCATATTGTCGGCAACGGTTGTCTCTGTCCACCATCGCATGCATCGGGCCGCCCTTCGCAGGCGCCGCGCGGGCCGGGCCGGCCGTGCCGGGGCGCCCGGCCTTGACAATGGCGGCCATAAGGCATGTATCGGCGCGGACGAGCCTGCCTTGCCGGCAGGGCACGAAGGATGCGTGAAACCCCGGGCCGCGCCGGCCGGCGCCCCGACCGGGCCAGAAGGATGACGAGCGATGCATGAATACCGCACCCACACCTGCGGCGAGCTGACGAAGGAGCATGTGGGCGAGCCGGTGCGCCTCTCGGGCTGGGTCCATCGCGTACGCGATCACGGCGGCGTGCTCTTCATCGATCTGCGCGACCATTACGGCATCACCCAGGTGGTGGCCGACGCCGACAGCCCCGCTTTCGCGGCGCTCGAGAAGGTGCGTGCCGAGTGGGTCATCCGCATCGACGGCGTGGTGAAGGCCCGCGAACCCGATCTCGTCAACCCCAGGATCCCCACCGGCGAGATCGAGGTCTATGTGCGCGACATGGAGGTGCTTTCGCAGGCCGATGATCTGCCGCTGCCGGTCTTCGGCGAGCCCGACTATCCCGAGGAGACCCGGCTGCGCTACCGCTATCTCGACCTGCGGCGCGAGAAGATGCACCGCAACATCATGCTGCGCGCCGAGGTCATCGCCCATCTGCGCGACGAGATGCGCGCGCGCGGCTTCACCGAATTCCAGACGCCGATCCTCACCGCTTCCTCGCCCGAGGGAGCGCGTGACTTCCTTGTGCCCTCGCGGCTGCATCGCGGCAAGTTCTATGCCCTGCCGCAGGCGCCGCAGCAGTTCAAGCAGCTGATCATGGTCGCCGGTTTCGACCGCTATTTCCAGATCGCGCCCTGCTTTCGCGACGAGGATCCGCGGGCCGATCGCAGCCCCGGCGAGTTCTACCAGCTCGACATGGAGATGAGCTTCGCCACCCAGGAAGACGTCTTCGGCGTCATCGAGCCGGTGATGCGGGGCACCTTCGAGAAATTCGGTGGCGGCCGGCCGGTGACGCAGGCCTTTCCCCGCATCCCCTATCGCGAGGCGATGAAGCTCTACGGCACCGACAAGCCCGACCTGCGCAACCCGATCCGGATGCAGGACGTGTCCGCCCATTTCCGCGATTCGGGCTTCAGGATCTTCGCCCGCATCCTCGAGGAGGAGGGCACCGAGATTCGCGCCATTCCGGCCCCGACCGGCGGCAGCCGCGCCTTCTGCGACCGGATGAACGCCTTCGCCCAGAAGGAAGGTCTGCCGGGCATGGGCTATATCTTCTGGCGCGAGGAGGGCGGGCAGCCCGTGGGTGCCGGCCCGATCGCCCGGAACCTCGGCCCCGAGCGCACCGAGGCCATCCGCCGACAGCTCGGGCTCGATGCGGGCGACGCCGCCTTCTTCCTCGGCGGCCGGCCGGAGAGTTTCGAGGCGGTGGCTGCCAAGGCACGCGACGAGATCGGCCGCGCGCTCGGCCTTGTCGACGAGGACCGCTTCGAATTCGTCTGGATCGTCGATTTCCCGATGTATGAGCGCGACGAGGAGACGGGGGAGATCGACTTCTCCCACAACCCCTTCTCCATGCCCCAGGGCGGACTCGAGGCGCTCGAGAAGCTCGATCCGCTCGAGGTGCTCGGCTGGCAATACGACATCGTCTGCAACGGCGTCGAGCTTTCCTCCGGGGCGGTGCGGAACCACAGGCTCGAGATCCTCTACAAGGCTTTCGAGATCGTCGGCAGGGACAAGGCGTTCGTGGATGCGCATTTCCCGGCCATGGTCAACGCCTTCCGCTACGGGGCCCCGCCCCATGCCGGCATCGCGCCGGGCATCGACCGGATGGTGATGCTGCTTGCCGACGAGGAGAACATCCGCGAGGTGACGATGTTCCCGCTCAACCAGCGGGCCGAGGATCTGATGATGGGGGCGCCCTCGGAAGTCTCGAACGAACAGCTGCGCGAGCTCGGCATCCGCATCATTCCCGAGGAGAAGGACGCGGCGTCGCAACCCGGCGGCTGAGAGGCGGCGGCGTCCGGCGGATGTCGTCGCGGTGTGGGGTGGAGCGTCGGCAGGCGGGCCGGGGCTGGACCGGTTTCCTGATTCATTCGTGAATCCTTGAGGGGGAGGATCCCATGTCGAAGACGGAAGAAAGCGCGAAAGGTGCAATTCCGGAGGGGCGCAACGAGGGGGCGGTGGCCTTTCTGAAAACCCGCCGGTCGCGCCCGGCGAAGATGCTTCATCCGCCGGCTCCGGAAGGGGAGGCGCTGCGCGAGCTGCTGACGATGGCGGCCCGTGCTCCCGATCACGGCAAGCTCGAGCCCTGGCGCTTCATCGTCATGGGCCCCGAAACCCGGGCCGCCTTCGCCGATGCGGCCGAGGCGCGGGGGCGGGAGAGGGGGCTCGAGCCGGCGCGGATCGAGAAGTCGGTTTCGGGCTTTCGCACCTCGCCCCTGATCGTCGCCGTCGTCGCCTCGCCGAAGCCCTCCGACAAGGTGCCCGGGATCGAGCAGATCCTTTCGGCGGCCAATGTCGCCTACGGGCTTCTCAACGCGGCGCTTGCGAGCGGCTGGGGGGCGAACTGGCTCACCGGCTGGATGGCCCATGACGAGCCGCTCCTGGCCGAGACGCTCGGGCTGAAGGAAGGCGAGACGCTGGTCGGCTTCATCCATATCGGCACCGCCGACCGCACCCCGCCCGATCGGCCCCGGCCCGACATCGACGCCATCACCGAATGGCGCCCCTGATGCCCCGGCTCGGCCTCATCCTCTCGGCCTTCGTCATGGCCGTGCGCGACATGTTCGCTCCGCCCCTGCGGTGGGTGTTCGTCAAGGCGGTGGGGCTCACCCTGGCGCTCTTTCTCGGCCTCGCCTGGTTCGTCGCCTGGCTCGTGCCGGACCGGATCGTGCTGCCGTTCTTCGGCGAAATCGGCTGGCTCTCGGATGCCCTCAACGCCGTCTCCTTTCTTGGCGTGCTCGGCGCCTCGGTATTCCTGATGGTGCCGGTTGCTGCACTTTTCACCGGTTTCTTTCTCGATGAAGTGGCCGATTCCGTCGAAAAGTTGCACTATCCCGATCTGCCGCCCCTTCGGGGAGCGGCATTCCTCGAGGCGGTGATCGACGCGGCACAGTTCACCGCCCTGCTCGTGGCGGTCAACGTCTTCGCCTTTTTCGTCGGGCTCCTCCTCGGCCCGTTCGCGCCGGTGCTGTGGTGGGGCGTCAACGGCTTTCTGCTCGGGCGGGAGTATTTCTCGGTCGTGGCCCTGCGCCGGATGAAACGGCGGGAGATGAAGCGTCTTCTGCGGCGTCATTTCCTCACCATCTGGGCGGCGGGGGTGCTGATGGCGATTCCGCTGTCGGTGCCGGTGATGAACATCGTCATTCCGGTGCTCGGTGTTGCGGCCATCACCCATCTGTTCCATCGGCTGCGCCGCCAGGAGAGCGGGCTCGGCTGAGCGCCGCACGGCCGCCACCATGTGATCACAAACGGCCGGAGAAAGGGTCGTTTCGTGATCACATCCGTGATCGCAAGTGGACGATTTCGTGATCACAATCTCGACGGAGCCGTGACGTGCCTTGGGGGGGATCGTGATCACACCCGCGGCGCTGCCGTGATCACGATGGCGCGCGCCCGTTCTTCCACCCGTCGGTCCTGTCCGTTGGCGGCGGGATGGGCGATCATGCTTCCCCGTTCCGGGCGTTCTCCGGGCCCGGAAGACGGAAGGCCCGGCGGTGCCCTCTCTCAATAATTCCTGCCGTCGCCGTAGCGGCCCCAGAAATCGATGTCGTGCATCGTGACGAGGCCCGATTCGATGACGAGGACGATCGGGACGAAGATCAGCACCGAAACCCAGGTGGTGCGCCACATCACCTTGCCGAGGCGGAAGTTCACCGGCGCGGAGGCATGGGTGCCGTCCACCACCTCGCCCTCGTCGCCCTGGGTGACGACGGTGGTCTGGAGCACGACGAACAGCACCATGAACCAGATGGTGGCGAAAAGCACGACGGCGGCGGTGATGGTCATGGTCATGTCAGACCTCCTCGAGTTCGATCAGCGTGCCGTCGAAATCCTTGGGGTGGAGAAAGAGGACCGGCTTGCCGTGGGCGCCGATCTTCGGCTCGCCATCCCCCAGCACCCGCGCGCCCCGGGCCAGGAGCCGGTCGCGTGCGGCGCGAATGTCCGCCACCTCGAAGCACATGTGGTGAATGCCGCCCGAAGGGTTGCGCGCGAGAAAACCGGCAATGGGGCTGTCCTCCCCGAGAGGATGCAGCAGCTCGATCTTGGTGTTGGGCAGCTCGACGAACACCACCCGCACGCCATGCTCCGTCTCGTCTCGGGGCGGAGAGACGGTGGCGCCGAGCATGTCGCGGTAGCGGGCTGCGGCGGCATCGAGATCCGGCACGGCGATGGCCACGTGATTGAGTCGTCCGATCATGCGGGGCTCCCTTGTTCTCCTTCGCCCTTGTCCTTTCGCCCTTATCCCATTGTCCGAACCGCGTCCATCGGCGGCGCCGCCGCAGCCGGGCGGTGGTCGGTCACCATGATGTGAGTCCGTCGCCGGAGCGGCGGAAATTTTCCCGTCCGGACGAAATTCTTGCCCTGTGGTCGGTCGCGGCATACTCTCGGGCCGGGCATGGCGATCCGGCCGGCTCGTCCCCGATCCCGGCAAGCCGGGGCGGGCGGTGGCACGGAAGCCATGCAGGAGATTGCCGCACGGCGACGGACGCCAGGGCAACGGGACCGCCTTTCGGGGCGGTGACAGGGACTGACAGGGAGGGCAACATGGTCGAGATCTCGATGACCGTGAACGGCAAGCCCGTCACGGCACAGGTGGAGCCCCGCACGCTGCTCGTGACGTTTCTGCGCGAGCATCTCGGGCTCACCGGCACCCATGTCGGCTGTGACACGTCCCAGTGCGGGGCGTGCAACGTGCATGTCAACGGCATGCTCGCCAAGAGCTGCACCATGCTCGCGGTCGAGGCCGACGGCGCCGAGATCGTCACCATCGAGGGAATGGCCGCACCCGACGGCACGCTCGGCGTGATCCAGCAGGCCTTCCAGGATCATCACGGGCTGCAATGCGGCTTCTGCACCCCGGGCATGGTGATGAGTGCGGCGGCGCTTCTGCGGGAGAACCCCGACCCGAGCGAGGAGGAGATCCGCGCCTTCCTCGAAGGGAATCTGTGCCGCTGCACCGGCTATCACAACATCGTCAAGGCGGTGCGGGCCGCGGCCGAGGCCATGGGCTGAAGAAGCGGCCGGCCGGCGCGGCAGGGCCTCGGCCGGAGGGGTGCTCCGGCGATCTCGCGCAGCAGCCGCGTCGGGACGGAGCACGACAGGGAGCCGGTCCATCTCCGAAGGCGGGTGTGGCCGGCGCAACGGGAACACGACAGGGAGACGAGACATGCCCAAGGATCATGGCATAGGCGCGCCGATCAGGCGGCGCGAGGATCTGCGCTTTCTCACCGGATCGGGGCGCTATACCGACGACATCAACCTGCCGGGACAGGCCCATGTCCATTTCCTGCGCTCGGATGTCGCGCATGGCCGCATCAAGCGGCTCGGCACCGGCGCCGCGGCGGCGATGGACGGCGTGATCCGCATCTTCACCGCCAGGGATTTCGAGAATGTCGGCGGGTTGCCCTGCGGCTGGCAGATCACCAGCCGCGACGGCAATCCGATGGCCGAGCCCAAGCATCCGATCCTCGCCGAAGGGAAGGTGCGCCATGTTGGCGAGATCATCGCCGCCGTCATCGCCGAGACGCCCGAACAGGCGCGGGATGCGGCCGAGGCGATCGAGGTGGAGATCGAGGAGCTGCCGGCGGTGATCGACATGGCCGCCGCCCTCGGGGAAGGGGCGCCGAAGGTGCATGACGATCTGCCTTCCAACCTCTGCTTCGACTGGGGCCTCGTCGAGGAGAACCGCGAGAAGGTGGACGAGGCGATCCGCAACGCCCCGCATGTGGTCACCCTCGAACTCGTCAACCAGCGGCTTGCGCCCAATGCGATGGAGCCGCGGGTGGCGATCGGCGATTACGACAAGGCGACCGACGAGCACACGCTCTACACCACCTCGCAGAACCCGCATGTGATCCGGCTCCTGATGGGGGCCTTCGTGCTCGGCATTCCCGAGCACAAGCTGCGGGTGGTCGCCCCCGATGTCGGAGGCGGCTTCGGCTCCAAGATCTTCCACTATGCCGAGGAAGCCTTCTGCACCTACGCGGCCAAGGTGGTGGGCCGGCCGGTGAAGTGGACCTCGAGCCGCTCCGAGGCCTTCATGTCCGACGCCCAGGGGCGCGATCATGTCACGAAGATCGAGCTTGCCCTCGACGAGGAGGGACATTTCCTCGCGCTGCGGAGCGAGACGCTGGCCAATATGGGGGCCTATCTCTCGACCTTCGCGCCGGCGGTGCCGACCTGGCTGCACGGCACGCTCATGGCCGGCACCTATCGCACGCCGCTGATCTACGTGAACGTGAAGGCGGTCTTCACCAACACGGTGCCGGTCGATGCCTATCGCGGTGCAGGGCGCCCCGAGGCGACCTTCCAGCTCGAGCGCGTCATCGACAAGGCGGCGCGCGAGCTCGGCATGGACCCGGTCGAGATCCGGCGCAGGAACTTCATCAATCCCGACCAGTTCCCCTACGAGACGCCGGTGGCCCTCGTCTATGACACGGGCAACTACCACGCGACTCTGGAAAAGCTCGAGGAACTGGCCGATCTCGAGGGTTTCGAGGCGCGCCGGCAGGAGAGCGCCGCCCGCGGCAAGCTGCGGGGACTCGGCATCAACTGCTATATCGAGGCCTGCGGCATCGCCCCCTCGAACCTCGTCGGTCAGCTTGGCGCACGGGCCGGCCTCTACGACAGCGCGACGGTGCGGGTGAACCCGACGGGCTCGATCACGGTTCATACCGGGGTGCACAGCCACGGCCAGAGCCACGAGACGACCTTCCCGCAGGTGATCGCCGAGATGATCGGCATTCCCGAGGACCAGATCGAGATCGTCCACGGCGACACGGCCAACAGCCCGATGGGCATGGGCACCTACGGCTCGCGGTCGATCGCGGTCGGCGGGTCGGCCATGGTGCGGGCGACCGAGAAGATCATCGCCAAGGCGAAGAAGATCGCCGCCCATCTTCTCGAGGCCTCCGAGGGTGACATCGAGCTCAAGGACGGCAAGTTCACCGTCAAGGGAACCGATCGCGAAGTGGCCTGGGCCGATGTAACCCTCGCGGCCTATGTGCCCCACAACTACCCGCTCGAGGAGCTCGAACCCGGTCTCGAGGAAACGTCCTTCTACGACCCGGCCAACTTCACCTTCCCCTCCGGGGCCTATGCCTGCGAGGTCGAGGTCGATCCGGAGACCGGCAAGGTCGAGGTATGCTCCTTCGTCGCGGTGGATGATTTCGGCAATGTCATCAACCCGATGGTGGTGGACGGGCAGGTGCATGGCGGCCTTGCCCAGGGCATCGGCCAGGCGTTGCTCGAGCAATGCGTCTATGACGAGAACGGCCAGCTCGTGACGGCTTCCTACATGGATTACGCCATGCCGCGGGCCGATGACCTGCCGAGCTTTACCGTCGATCATTCCTGCCAGACCCCCTGCACCCACAACCCGCTCGGCGTGAAGGGCTGCGGCGAGGCCGGGGCGATCGGCTCGCCGCCGACCATCGTCAATGCCGTGATCGACGCGCTCCAGCGCGGGGGCATCGAGGTCGATCATATCGACATGCCGCTCACCCCGGTGCGGGTGTGGTCGGCCATCCGGGCAGCCAGCTGAGGAGAAACGGCCATGTATGCGTTCGAATTCGTCAAGCCGAAGACCGTCGAGGAAGCCGTGGCCGCGCTGCGGGAGGGCGAAGCGAAGGTGCTTGCGGGCGGCCAGACCCTGATCCCGACCCTGAAGCAGCGCCTCGCCGCGCCGGAGAAGCTGGTTTCTCTTGCGGGCGTCGAAGGGCTCCGGGGCATCCGCACGGGAGACGGAGTGGTCGAGATCGGGGCCGGCACCACCCATGCCGTCATCGCCCGCGAGCTGGCCGGCGCCGTGCCCGCCCTGGCCGCGCTTGCCGGCGACATCGGCGATCCGGCGGTGCGCAACCGCGGCACGATCGGCGGTTCGCTCGCCAACAACGATCCGTCGGCCGACTGGCCGGCGGCGGTGCTCGGTCTCGGCGCAACGGTCGTGACCGACCGGCGGGAAATCGCGGCCGACGACTTCTTCCAGGGGCTCTTCACCACCGCCCTCGAGGAAGACGAGATCATCACCGCCGTGCGCTTCCCGATGCCAAAGACGGCGGCCTATGCCAAGTTCGACCAGCCGGCCTCGCGCTTCGCTCTCGTCGGGGTCTTCGTCGCCCGGCTGGACGGGAACGTGCGCGTGGCGGTGACGGGCGCGTCGGAGAACGGCGTCTTCCGCTGGCAGGCGGCCGAGGCGGCGCTCGGGGCGGATTTCGCTCCTGCGGCCGTCGAGGCGCTGGCGCCGCCGCCGGCGGAGGAGATGATCTCCGATCTGCACGGCGCCGGCGATTATCGCGCCCATCTCGTCAAGGTGATGACGAAGCGCGCCGTCGCCGCCTGCGGCTGAGTGCAGACACCCGCCGCGGGAGCAGCCCGCGAACGCCCCCCGGCCCCGAACCGGGGGGCGGAAGACATCCGGGAGCAGCAGGAAGGCCGTCTTGCGGGCGCGGCCCTTGCGCTCGGCAACCTTTCGCCGTCTCGCGGCCCGGTGCTTGACGAGAACGGGCGCGTGGCCCACATCCGCCTGAACCCGTCCATCCGCTCCCGTCAGGTGCTTCCCATGTCCCGTCCCGTGCTCCGAGAGCCGCTGCGATCCGGTGAAGGCGCCGTCCCACGATGGGCCGCCGCCCTGCCGGAGGATCTCGAGGGGCGGCTCGTCTTCGGCCGGCCGCTGGCGGATCTCACCTGGCTGCGTGTCGGCGGGCCGGCCGAGGCGCTCTACCAGCCGGCTTCGATCCGCGATCTGGCGCGTTTTCTTGCCGCGCTGCCGCCCGAGGTGCCGGTCTTCCCGATCGGGGTCGGCTCCAACCTGATCGTGCGCGACGGCGGCATCGACGGGGTGGTGATCCGCCTCGGCCGGGGCTTTCACGGCATCGAGATCCTGCCCGGCGGCAGGGTGCGGGCCGGGGCGGCGGCTCTCGATGCCCGTGTCGCCCTCAAGGCCGCCGATGCCGGTGTGGATCTCACCTTCCTGCGGACCATTCCCGGCACCATCGGCGGGGCTGTGCGCATGAATGCCGGTTGCTACGGGCGCTATCTCGCCGACGTGTTCGTGACCGCCACCGCCGTCACCCGCGCGGGCGAGGTGGTGACGCTGCGCCCCGCCGATCTCGGCTTCGCCTATCGGGAAACCCGGCTGCCGGCCGATACCGTCATCGTGCAGGCGGTGCTCGCCGGGCCGGTCGGCGATCCGGCCGCACTGCACCGGCGGATGGCGGCGCAGCTGGCCCGTCGCGACGCCACCCAGCCGACGAAGGAACGGACCGCCGGCTCGACCTTCCGCAACCCCGCCGGCCATTCCTCGACCGGCGCGGCCGACGAGGACCACAGCCGCAAGGCCTGGAAGCTGATCGAGATGGCCGGGATGCGGGGAGCGCGGCGTGGCGGGGCGATGATGTCCACCCGACACGCGAATTTCCTCGTCAACACCGGGGGCGCCACCGCGGCCGATCTCGAGGGGCTCGGCGAGGAGGTGCGAAAAAGGGTTTTCGAGACAACCGGAACAAGGTTAGAGTGGGAAATCATGCGGGTCGGTCGGCCGGCGCCGGCCGGGCCGGGGGCGGAGCCGCCGGAAGGCCCTCCCGAAGGACCGTCGGCGGAACCGCCCGAAGCGCAGGATCCGGCAGGGGATCACGGTGCCGGAGACGGCTCCCCGGGAATCCCTGTCGGAGACTGACGCCCTTTCGGAACGGCCCGACCCGCGTGAAAGACAAGGAGAGCACGACCGGGAGAGCCGGAACGTGCCGTCATCGAGGCGCACCCGGGGCGCGAAAGAGCGGCCCGCGGGAGCGAAGGCAAGGAACGCGAGGGCATGTCGAGCAGGAAGGCCCCGCATGTGGCCGTCATCATGGGCGGTCCGTCCGCCGAGCGCGAAGTGTCCCTCGTCACGGGGGCGCAATGCGCGGCGGCGCTGCGGGAGGAGGGATTCGAGGTCAGCGAGATCGACGCCGGCGACGATCTGCCCGGGAGGCTGGCCGCCCTTGCCCCCGATGTGGTGTTCAATGCCCTGCATGGGCGCTGGGGCGAGGATGGCACCGTGCAGGGGCTCCTCGAATGGCTCCGCATCCCCTACACCCATTCGGGCATCCTCGCCTCGGCGCTCGCCATGGACAAGGAGCGCGCCAAGATCGTCTTCGAGGCCGCGGGGCTCAACGTCGCCCGGAGCTTCGCCCTGCCGCCGGGGCCGCTGACCGATCACCCCATGCCGCCGCCCTATGTGGTGAAGCCGATCCGCGAGGGCTCCTCGGTCGGCATCCATCTGGTGCTCGACGCAAATGCGCCCCCTCCCCCCGTGCCCGACGGTGCCGGCCTGATGGTCGAGGAATACGTGCCGGGGCGGGAGCTGACCGTGAGCGTGCTCGGCGGCGAGGCGCTGATCGTCACCGAGATCATCACCGAGGGCTGGTATGACTACGAGGCGAAATATCGCCCCGGCGCCTCGCGCCACGTCCTGCCGGCCGATCTGCCGCACGAGGTTACCGAAGCCTGCCTCGAGGCGGCGCTCACGGCCCATGACGCCCTCGGATGCCGCACCCTCTCGCGCAGCGATTTCCGCTGGAACGAGGCGGCCGGGGCAGGGGGGGTCGTCATTCTCGAAACCAATACCCAGCCCGGCATGACGCCGACATCACTCACCCCCGAGCAGGCGGCGGCCCGGGGGATCGGCTTCGGCCGGCTGTGCCGCATGCTCGTGGAGGACGCCTCATGCGACCGCTGAAGCGCCGCCGTGGCTGGGCCCGCGGCAATAGGCTCGTCTATGCGCTCGAACGGTTGTGGTTGCGCCGCCCGGTGCGGCTCCTGATGCGCGTGGTCCTGCCCGCGGTCGTCGCCTTCCTTGTCGCCCATTCCTGGCTGACGCGCCCCGGCGTGCTCGAGGGGTTCCACGAGCGCTATCTCGCGACCATCGACTGGATCGAGAGCCGGCCCGAATTCCGGGTCCGCCAGATGCGGATCACCGGGGCTTCGGCCGAGCTCCAGGACGACATTCGCGAGATCCTCGGCCTCGATTTTCCTGCCTCGGTGCTCACGCTCGATCTCGAAGCCCTGAAGGCGCGGGTGGCCGCGCTCGATGCGGTGGCCTCGGCCCGGTTGTCGGTGCAGGAAGGCGTGCTCGAGATCGCCGTGCGCGAGCGCGTGCCGGCGGTGGTCTGGCAACGACGGGACGGGTTCGAGCTGCTCGAGGCCGAGGGGCACAGGGTCGGCCCGCTGGCGCGGCGGATGCTCAGGGCCGATCTGCCGCTCCTCGTGGGGGACGGAGCCGACAGGGCCGTGCCCGAGGCGCTGGGGCTGATCGAGGCGGCCGGTCGGCTCGCGCCCCGCCTCCGCGCGCTGATCCGCATCGGCGAGCGGCGCTGGGACATGCTGCTCGAGAGCGGGGTGCGCATCGCCCTGCCCGAAGAGGCGCCCCGGGCGGCGCTGGCGCGGCTCCTCGTTCTCGACCGGATCCACGATCTTCTCGCGCGGCGCATCAGCCGCGTGGATCTGCGCGTCGCCGAGCGGCCGGTGGTGCGGGTCGCTCCCGCGGCCCTGCCGGTGGTCTTTCTTGGCATGGCGCCCGAACCGGCGGTGATGGCCGGGCTGCCGACCCCGGCGGAAGACATGGCCGTGCTCGCGGCGCCGGCCGGGGCGGGCGCGCCCGGCTCGACAGGCAGCGGGGACAACGGGGACAGGAAATGACCGTGTCGATGTTTCAGGCCCAGCGGGCCATGCGTCAGAAATATCGTCAGGCGCTCAAGCACGGGCTGTTCGCCGTGCTTGACATCGGTGCCTGGAAAACCGCCTGCTTCGTGCTGCGCCACGAGGAGGACATGCGGGCCGACCCCCTGGCGTGGCAGGGAAATCTGCGGCTCGAGGCGACGGCCGTCTCGGCGTCCGAGGGTGTGAGCCGTGGCGAGATCCTCGACATGCGCCGGGCCGAGAAGGTCATCCGCACGGTGATTCGCCGGGCGCAGAAGGAAGTCGGCGAGTGCATCGATCACGTCTTCGTCACCTTCGGAGGCGGCAATCCGGTCTCGGCGATCACCTCCGGCACCACCGAGCTGGGCGGTGAACGGACCCGCGAGTCCGACATCGCCGATGCGCTTGCCGCCTGTCCGCTGCCCGATTTCGGGGCCGGCAGGCAGCTGCTGCATGCCCAGCCGCTGCATTTCTGGATCGACAACCGCACCGGGCTCGGCGACCCTCTCGGCCAGACCGGGCAGGAGCTCGGGGTGGAAATGCATCTTCTGGCCGTCGATCTGCCGGTTTTCGACGGGGTGCTCGGCTGCGTGCGCAATTGCGATCTCGAGCTGTGCGGCCTCACGGCGGCCGGCCAGGCCGCCGGGCTCGGCGTGCTGACCGAGGAGGAGCGGCGGCTGGGGGCGGCGGTGGTCGATATCGGCGCCGGCACCGCCGACATCGCCCTCTTCTTCCGGCAGCACATGATTCATGCGGCCTCGATCCCGCTGGGAGGGGCGCTCGTCACCTCGGACATCGCCTATGCGTTCGGCATTCCCTTCGCCGAGGCCGAGCGGCTCAAGACCCGTTTCGGCGGCTGCATCGCCACGAGCCGCGACGATCTCGACGAAATCCCGCTCGAGGTCGAGGGGGAGTGGGAAGGGGAACGGCGCACCACCACCCGCACCGAGCTGATCGGCGTGATCGTGCCGAGGATGGAGGAAATCCTCGAAGCGGTGCGCGAGCGGCTCGAGGCGATCGAGTTCTATGCCATGCCCTCGCAGCGCATCGTGCTGACGGGGGGGGCCTCGCAGCTGCCGGGGCTCGATCGGATGGCGGCCCGGATCCTCGGTGACCAGGTGCGCCTCGGCGTGCCGATACGCATCGCCCGGCTCCCCGAGAACGCGCGCGGCCCCGAATTCGCCGCTCTCGTCGGTCTCGTTCACCATGTCATGCGACCGAGCGACGAGTGGTGGGACTTCGAGGGGTTCGAGCGCCGCAGCAAGGGGCCGGTCGGCCGGATCATCCACTGGCTGGCGAGCAACTGGTAGCGCTCTGGCCGGGCAGGGAGGCAGGGCTGCGCCCGCGACCGCCGACGGTGAAAAAATGGGGTGACGGGAGCGAATCGGTGCGCTACCATCAGGAAAACGCTTCGTCAGGGCCGCAAAGAGCCGGGAAGTGGCGGGCGCGCCGAAGCGCCGCCCGGAAACATGAGGCAGAGGGTGTCGAGCAGTTCCCTCATTCATGATTCACACCTTCCCGCAAGGTGCCGGTGGCGGAGTCGGGGGCTGTGGCGGCCCCGGAACGCGGCAGGAAAAGCGCAGAGTGAACCGGTCGGCATGACCATCTGAGGCAGAACAGGCGGACGAAACCATGGCACTTACCACCATCTCCTTTCCCGAACAGGAACAGCAGGAACTCAAGCCGCGCCTTGCCGTCTTCGGCATCGGCGGCGCCGGCGGCAATGCGGTCAACAACATGATCGACAAGGGGCTGCAGGGGGTCGAGTTCATCGTCGCCAATACCGACGCCCAGGCCCTGGCCCAGTCCCGGGCACCCAACAGGATCCAGCTCGGCCGCCAGCTGACCGAGGGGCTCGGCGCCGGCGCCCGGCCCGATGTCGGGGCCCGGGCGGCCGAGGAAGCGCTCGAGGAGATCGTCGCCCATCTCGAAGGGGCGCACATGTGCTTCCTCACCGCGGGCATGGGCGGCGGCACCGGCACCGGCGCCGCGCCGATCATCGCCCGGGCCGCGCGCGAGCTCGGCATCCTGACGGTCGGCGTCGTCACCAAGCCGTTCCAGTTCGAAGGCTTCCGCCGCATGCGCCAGGCCGAGGAGGGGATCGAGGAGCTTCAGGGCGTCGTCGATACGCTCATCATCATTCCCAACCAGAATCTCTTCCGCCTCGCGACCGAGAACACCACCTTCACCGAAGCCTTCGCCATGGCCGACGACGTGCTCTACCAGGGGGTGAAGGGTATCACCGACCTCATGGTCCGCCCCGGCCTGATCAATCTCGACTTCGCCGATGTCCGTGCGGTGATGGACGAGATGGGCAAGGCGATGATGGGCACCGGCGAGGCCAGCGGCGAGAGCCGGGCGCGCGAGGCCGCCGCCAAGGCCATCGCCAACCCGCTGCTCGACGAGATTTCCCTCGAAGGGGCCCGTGGCGTGCTGATCAACATCTCGGGCGGGGCCGATCTGACCCTGTTCGAACTCGACGAGGCCGCTAACCTCATTCGCGAGAAGGTCGATCCCGACGCCAACATCATCGTCGGTTCGACGCTCGACCCGGAGATGGAGGGGGTGATGCGGGTTTCGGTCGTCGCGACCGGCATCGACGCTTCCGAGCGCCGCGCCCCGGCCGATCTGCGGCCGTCGGTGGCTGCGGCGGCGCCGGCGGCCACGACGGCCCCGGAGGCGGAACCGGCAGCGGAACCGGCGACCGGAGCGCCGGCCGGCTCCGACATCGCGGCAACCGAGACGGTCGAGGCCGCCCCCGAGCCGACCCAGCCGCCGCTCTTCGAGGAGCCGGCAGCGGCGCTCGCCGAGGACGACGCCTTCGAGGAGGAGCTGTCCGCCGTTCTGGCCGAGGAGGAAGCCCCTGCGCCGGCCGAGCCCGAACTCGAGAGCTTCGTGCCGCCGAGCCGCCCGCGTGCCGGCCAGCCCCGGCCCGAAGCGGTGCGCAAGCTTCAGGAGATCACCGGCAAGCGCGGCGTCGCCGCCCGTCCGGCCGAGCCGCCCGCCCGCGAAGGCGGTTCGCGTTTCGGCGGCGGCATCGGTTCGCTCATCACCCGCATGACCGGACATGGCCATGCCGCCCGTCCCGCGCCGCGCCGCACCACTCCCGGAAATGACGAGCCGGCCGAGGGTGCCGAGCGCGACGACGTGGAGATCCCGGCCTTCCTCCGCCGTCAGGCCAACTGACCGGTTCAGAGCACAAGAGACGCCCCGCAAAGGAGCGGCCCGGCCGGGCCGCTCCTGTTCTTTTCGTCGCCCCGTTTCCCGCTCTTTCGCCGCATCTCTCCCTGTCCTGGGCGATTTCATGCCGATGGGTGCGCCTCTGTTGCAGACCGTAGGAATCTGTGAATTGAGCTCTCCGGCCTTCCCCCTTAGCCCGATAGGCGACCGGCATGACCGGGAACGGGCGCTGGCGCCGGGGGCAGGGCCTGATCCGAAAGGAGCCCGGAGGGAGAAGGAGCCCGGAGGGAGACTGAAGGGGCAGAGGCTGGAGGCGGAGCCGCGGCGGCATCGGTGCCGCAATGTTCATGCCCGTGGCAATATCGCGGGCGCCGCAACGAGGCTGCCACCGGACGCCGGCGGATGCTGCTGGCGCCACCGGCGGGTCGCCACCGGGCGTCGCAGGCTGCCGGGGCGGCGATCCGGGGCCGGAGTGAACGGGGTCGAAGCGAAGGTGGCTCGGCTGTTCGGGGAAAGCCGGGATCCCGCGGGACCGGCGCTCGTGTGGCCCTGTGCGGAGGCGTCGGCGATGCGGCGCGGAACGGCCGGGCCATTCGCGACCATGCGGCGGGTGCCGGATCCGGTCGGGGCCGTCGAGGCGCTGCGAGCACGGGGACGAAGGCGCAGGGCGCAGGCAGGAGGGCGCAGGAGGCGGAACGCGCTCCCGGTCCGGCGATGCGGATGAAGGGAAGGAACGAGGATGCAACAGGCGACGCTTGCCAGGGCGGTGATGCTCGAAGGTGTGGGCCTCCATCGCGGTGTGCACACCCGGCTGCGGATCCTGCCCGCGCCGGCCGATCACGGCATCGTCTTCCGGCGGGTCGATCTGCCTGCCGGGGCGAACCGCATTCCGGCGCTCTGGTCCCATGTCGTCGACACGCGGCTCAACACCACCATCGGCACCGGCCAAGGCGGGGCGGTGGTCTCGACCGTGGAACACCTGATGGCCGCGCTGGCCGGCGTCGGCATTCACAATGCGCTGATCGAGATCGACGGGCCCGAAGTACCGATTCTCGACGGCAGCGCCGCCCCCTTCGTCGACGCCCTTCTCGAAGCCGGAGTCGCCCCGCTAGGTGCGCCGCTCGAGGTGATCGAGATAACGGCGCCGGTCGCGGTGCGCCGGGGCGAGGCGCTGGCCCGGCTCGAGCCGGCCGCCGCCTTCGAGATTGATTATGTCATTGCCTTCGATGAACCGGCCATCGGACGGCAGCAGAAGCGCCTGCGCCTTGCCAACGGCGCCTTCTGCGACGAGCTTGCCGACAGTCGCACCTTCTGCCGTCTGGCCGATGTCGAGGTGATGAAGGCCAACGGTCTCGCCCTTGGCGGCTCGCTCGAGAACGCGATCGTCGTCGATGGGGCGCGTGTCCTCAACGAGGAAGGGCTGCGCCATACCGACGAATACGTCCGCCACAAGATGCTCGACGCCCTGGGTGATCTCGCGCTGGCCGGCGCCCCGATCCGCGGCCGCTACCTCGCGCGCCGCGCCGGCCACGCCGTCACCAACGCCCTTCTGCGTCGGCTCTTCGCCGACCCGGCGAGCTACCGCCGTCGTCCGGCCATGCCGGGTGATGCCTGCTGGATGCCCGGTCCCGTCGGGGCGAACGCGGCCCGCCTCGCCGGCTGAGCGGCCCGAAGCGGCATCGTGCGGCGGAGCACCGCCCTTCCCCGCCGATGCCGGCCCCTTGTCGGGAGGGCTCCTTCATGCCCGCGGGTCGCGCCGGCCTTCCCGGCCGGGCCGATCGGCTGCGGTGTTCCGACGTGTCCCGAAAAGGACGCGCGCCCTTCGACGGGGCCGCCTTCCGTTCGCTTCTGTCCGCTTCGGGCAGGAAGTGGCAACGCCCGCGGCGCCGCCGCCCGTCGCGCAGGATCGCCGCGTCCGGCAAGCCGGGTCGGAAGCCCCGCGGACAAGGGAGAAACCATCCGCCCCGCTTGCCGCGCTCGTGGCCGGGTCCGGTGTGCTGCCGATCGCGCGGCGACGGGGCGCCCCCTGCGCGATTTGCCCGATGTGTGGTTCCCCCGCCCGAGGCGTCACGGCGCTTTTCACCGGCCGAAAAGCTGTGTTAGGGATTCGAGGGCTCTCGAGGCCGGAACGGAACGGGGATGACGAGATGACGGTCAGGGCGATCATGCGTGCGGCACTATACGGAGTCGTCCTTCTTGGCCTCGTGGCCTGTTCCAGCGGCACGGAGGAGGTTCCCCTCGATCGGCTTCCCCCCGAGGAGATCTATGCCCGGGCCGAGGCGCTGATGCAGGCCGGCAAGGAGGAGGAGGCCGCTAGGCTCTATGGCGAGGTCGAGCGGCTCTACCCCTATTCGCGCTATGCCGAGAAGGCACTGATCCGCAACGCCGAGGCCCTCTACAAGGCGAAGAAATACGAGGAGGCGCGTGCGGCGGCCGAACGTTTCATCGCCTTCTACCCGGCCAGTGCCGATGCGCCGTGGGCGCAATATCTCATCGCCCTGACCTGGTATGACCAGATCGCCCGCGTCGGCCGCGACCGTGGCGCCATGCTCGACGCTCTCGAGGCGCTGCGCGAGGTCATCAACCGCTATCCCGACAGCGATTATGCCCGCTCGGCGCGGCTCAAGCTCGATTTCGTGCTCGACAATCTGGCGGCGAAGGAGATGGAGGTCGGGCGCTACTATCTCAAGCGCGGCTTCTACCCCGCCGCCATCAACCGCTTCCGCGTGGTGGTCGAGGACTACCCGACCTCGACCCAGACCCCGGAAGCGCTCTATCGTCTCGTCGAGGCCTATCTCTCGCTCGGTCTCGAGGACGAGGCCCGCACCGCGGCCGCCATCCTCGCCCATAATTACCGGGCCACCGACTGGTATGCCGATGCCTACCGGCTGCTCGAGAAGCGCGGCCTCGAGCCTGCTCCGAAGGCCGGGGGCTGGCTCAGGACGGTCTGGCGGCGCGTCATCCGGGGCGAATGGCTCTGAGCCGGCGGCGCGCCATGCTCCTCGAGCTGCATATTCGCGACCTTCTTCTGATCGAGCGGGCCGATCTCGAATTCGGCCCCGGCCTCGGCGTGCTGACGGGGGAGACGGGAGCCGGCAAGTCGGTGCTGCTCGGCGCGCTCGGTTTCGTCCTCGGCTGGCGGGGCAAGGCCGACATGGTGCGCGAAGGCGCTGCGGCCGGCGAGGTGGAGGCAGTGTTCGCGCTGCCGGACGACCATGCGGCCCATGAACTGCTCGAGGAACTCGGGATCGCGGCCGGCGACGAACTCGTCATCCGCCGCCGCGCCCGGCCCGACGGCCGCAAGCAGGGCTGGATCAACGACCGGCGGGTCTCGGGCGAGAGCCTGCGCGCGCTCGCGGCCCGTCTGGTCGAACTGCACGGCCAGCATGACGATCGCGGCCTGCTCGACCCGCGGCGGCATCGCGCCCTGCTCGACCGCTTTGCCGATGCCACGCCGGCCCTGGCCGCCACGCGGGCCGCCTGGAACGAATGGCAACGGGCGCGGCGCTCTCTGAGCGAGGCACGGGAAGCGCTCGAGGCGGCCCGGGCCGAAGCCGACTGGCTGGCCCATGCCGTGGCCGAGCTCGAGGCCTTCGCCCCGGAGGAGGGGGAGGAGGAACGCCTCGTCGAACAGCGGCGGCTGATGCGGGCCGGGGCGCGACGGCGCGAGGAGGTGGCGCGTGTGCTGGCGCTGCTCGGTGACGAGGGCGCCGAAGGGCACCTCGCCGATGCGCTGCGTGCGCTCGAGGCCGCCGCGTCCGATCTCGGGGAGCGGGCCGACGCGGCGATCGCGCATCTCGGTCATGCCTATGATCACCTGGCCGACGGGGCGGCCGAGATCGCCGCGCTTCTCGAGGACATCTCCTTCGACCCGGAGAGGCTCGAGACGGTCGAGGAGCGGCTTTTCGCGCTGAGGGATCTTGCACGCAAGCACAAGGTGCCGGCCGACGAGTTGCCGGCATTGGCGCAGTCGCTGCGGGCGCGGCTCGATGCCGTGGAGGCGGGCGACGCCCGCCTTGCCGCGCTCGAGGAGGAAGAGGCCGGCGCGAGACGGGCCTTCGAAGCGGCGGCGGCGGAGCTTTCGCGGCTGCGGCGCGAGGCGGCCGGGGCGCTCGACCGGGAGGTGACGGCCGAGCTGCCGGCGCTGCGGCTCGGCGCGGCCCGCTTTCGCACCGCCCTTCATGCGGTCGAAGCCGGCCCCGAGGGGCTGGAACGGGCGGTCTTCGAGGTGCGGACCAACCCGGGCGCGCCCTGGGGGCCGATCGATCGCATCGCTTCGGGGGGCGAGTTGTCGCGCTTCCTGCTGGCGCTGAAGGTGGTGCTCGCCGGGCGGGGCGAGGCCCAGCCGACGATGATCTTCGACGAGATCGACCGCGGTGTCGGCGGGGCCACGGCCGATGCGGTCGGCCGGCGCCTGGCAGCGCTTGCCCGGCAGGGGCAGGTGCTGGTGGTGACCCATTCGCCCCAGGTCGCCGCCCGGGCCGACCGGCATTGGCGGGTGATGAAGGAAACGGCGGCGGGGCGCACGCGCATCACCGTCACGCAACTCGACGCGGATGAACGGGTCGAGGAAATCGCCCGGATGATGGCCGGCGAGACCGTCACCGACCAGGCGCGCGCCGCCGCCCGAGCCCTTCTCGAAGGGTGAATCCCGGAAAACGGACCGGCGCTTCACGAAGCGTTAACGCCCCGGTGTCAGTCTGGAAGGGCCGATTCGCTTTCGCGGGCGACGGTGCCTTGCCGGGTGCGGTGCGCCAACCCGTGCCGGATCAGGGGGCATGGCATGTCGGATCACGAAAAGGAGCAATGAAGAAGGGAGGTGTGAGAGAGACGAAAACCGATGAGGGGATGATCGCGCGCCGCCCAGGCCCGTGAACACGCGCAAGTCGGGTGCCGAAAGCCGCGACGGCTCGACAGCCCGAGGCGCGATCCGCTTGCCGGCCGGAAGATTGCGGCTGACAGATTGGCCGTTTGTGCGGTCGGCGATGGTAGTGGTGCAAGTCGCACACGGCTACTCGCACACCGGTAGTGGTGCGAGTCGCGAACGGCGCGAGCCTCGCGGGCGGTCGGGTTCTCGTGTGGTCGGCGCTCCGGGTGTCGGCAAGGGCGGCAAGGGTGGATCGGGTCGTTGCACCCGTCTCTATCCGCCTGCGCCCGCCGGACGGGTCCGGGTGCTGCCGATCGGGCCGCTGCGTCCGTCGGGCGGGCATCTGCCGTCCGGTTCGGCGAGGGCGGTCGGCACGGGTGGTCGGCAATGATGGGCCCGATGGAAGGGTGGCCGGTGACGCGACAGGCGGTGGGCGAGATGGGGGTGTTATAGGGGCGTTAGGGGCGTTGAGAGCGAGGGTGCGACAAGGGTGCGATGGGAGCGTGCCTTGCTGCGCCTCGCATTGATCGGGCCTGCCGCGCCTTCCTCGACCGGCATGTGCGGGCGCAACGCATGCGGTTCAAGCGCACGCGTTTCAGGGCACGAGCTTGCCTGGGTTGAGGATGCCTGCCGGGTCGAGCGCGGTCTTGAGCGTGCCCATGAGCTGCCAGGCCTCGCCATGCTCGAGGCTCATGAAGGGGCGTTTGCCGAGACCGACGCCGTGCTCCCCCGTCACCGTGCCGCCGAGGGCGAGCGCCCGTTCGGCCATGCGGTGGGCCAGTGCCTTGGCCCGGGCCAGCTCCTGCTCGTCGTTCGGGTCGATCAGCAGGATGGCATGGAAATTGCCGTCGCCCACATGGCCCAGGATCGGGCCGGGAAGGCCGCTTGCGGCGATGTCGCGCCGGGTCTCCTCCACCGCCTCGGCCAGTCGCGAGATCGGCACGCAGATGTCGGTGACGATCGCGCGAGCGCCGGGGCGGGAGGCGAGAATGGCGTAATAGGCCTTGTGGCGCGCATCCCACAGCCGGTTGCGCTCCTCGGGGCGGTCGGCCGTGCGGAAGCCGCGCCCGCCAAGCTCGGTCGCGATCTCGCCGAAGCGGGCGGCATCCTCGGCCACGGCGCGGGGCGAGCCGTGAAATTCGAGAAGAAGAAGCGGGGTTTCCTCGAGCGCGAGCCCCGAATGGGCGTTGACGGCCTTCACGCTCTCGCTGTCGAGGAACTCGATGCGGGCGACGGGAATGCCGCTCTGGATCGTCAGCATCACCGCCTCGACCGCTGCGTGCATGTCGGGGAAGCTGACGACGGCGGCCGAGATCGCCTCGGGAATGCCATGCAGCTGGAGCGTCAGCTCGGTGATGATGCCGAGCGTGCCTTCGGCACCGACGAAAAGGGCGGTGAGGTCGTAGCCGGCGGCGCTCTTGCGGGCGCGGGAGCCGGTGCGGATCAACCGGCCGTCGGCAAGGGCGACCTCGAGGCCCTTCACGTTGTCGCGCATGGTGCCGTAACGCACGGCGGTGGTGCCGGATGCGCGGGTGGAGGCCATGCCGCCGAGGGAGGCGTCGGCGCCGGGATCGACCGGGAAGAACAGCCCTGTCGCCCTCAGCTCCTCGTTGAGCCGGGTGCGGGTGACGCCGGGTTCGACCCGGGCCAGCATGTTCTCGGCATCGATCTCCACCACCCGGTTCATGCGCGAAAGATCGAGGCAGAGCCCGCCGCCGGGCGCGATCGACTGCCCTTCGAGCGAGGTGCCGGTGCCCCACGGGATCACCGGCAGGCGGTGGCGGCTGCAGATCTCGAGGATCCGGCAGACCTCCTCGCTCGTCTCGGGATAGGCGACGGCATCGGGCGGCATTGGCGGATACCAGCTTTCGGACCGGCCATGGATCTCCCGGTCGGACGGGGAGCGCGTGAGCCGCGGGCCGAGCAGCGCGGCGATGGCCGCGAGTGCCGGTTCGCGCTCTTCCGCCGTCTGCCGGTCCGCGGCGCGCCGGTCCGTGGAAATGCCGTTCGTGGATGCAGGTCGGGTCATGGATGCCTCCGCTCTCGTGTCCCTTGCCTGCGTCGATCCGGCGTCTGCGTCAAGAGCGCGCTCGAGGGCGGTGGCGATGCGGAAGCGTTCGCGGACCGCCCCGCCGGCCCCTGCGCCGGGATGCTCTTTCCGAAAGGCTGTTCCTCCTCTGACCGATTCACGTTCACCGCCGGTCTTGCGGGGATGCCCTGCGGAGCCGCTCCGGCCGCCGGAGAGCCGGCAGAGGGCATTTCGGACTGGGGCCACCCGACAAGGCGACGGGAGAATCGGCGGCGTCAGATGGGCAGGATTATCGGGCGCTCCGCCGCTCTTCCTTTCCTCATGCAGGATCGCCGGCCGCGCGGGCGAGGCAGCTGGTGGAGGCAGGCGGCTGCGCCGATCGGGAGGAGGCGCTTTCGTGCACAGGAAGCGAATCGCATGCGGCAGATCATCGACGGAGGCGGAACCGTCGGTCGCACGGGCAGAAGGGGGCGATCGGGGGCGGTCGTTCTTTCGCACGCGGACTCGTCCGCCACCTTCCCAGGTTCCTTGCGCGGGATTGCCGGCCACGCCGGCAGGGGCGCCGTCATTCTGCCGCTCGTTCCGCATGGCCGGTGCGCTTGCCGGCGGTTCCGGCCCGGGCGAGAACCGGGGCGCGATATCTCCGGGAGGACGTGCCCCATCCGCATTTCCGGCCGGTGAGGAAACGGGAACGGCATGCGGCCCCATCCTCCCGCCGCCGTTTCTCTCCGCTGCCGTCTCCGGCCTTGCGCCGTGCCTTTCCCTTCCGTGGTGTCTTCTGCCACCTCTGTCGCGTCTTCCCCCGTTGCCGCATCCGAAGCGCTGACCCGACCGGTCGGCCGTCATTCGAGCGTTCTTTCCCACGCGGGTTCGCTTGTCGCGAAGCCGGGGCGCGCCCCGGCCCGGGCGTTTACCTTGCCCGGCTGCTGGTGTACCGCGGGGAAGGCCGCACCCGCCGCCCGGGGCCGGGCGCGCGGCCGGCGCGTTCGCATCAGGTCGGGGAAGCATAGGGTCATGCCACGGATCGGTGCCTTCCTGCGGGAAAGTCTCGAACAGCTGGGGCGGGAGATCCGCGAGGAGACCGAGGCGCTGCGCCGCCACGGCCCCGACCAGCTGCGGCTCTGGGCGCTGGCGGCGATGGTCGGGGTGATCTCGGCACTGGCCGCCCTTGCCTTCCGCTTCGCCATCAGCTGGACCCAGCGGCAGATCTACGGTTCGGACGACGTGCATCTCGCTTCCCTTGCCCGGGGCCTGCCCTGGCCGATCGTGCTGCTGGCGCCGATCCTGGGCGGGCTGGTGGTGGGGCTGCTTCTCCATGCCCTGACCCGCGACGGGCGGCCCCACACCCCGGCCGATCTCATCGCCGCGGCCGAACTCGAGGGGGCGCGGCTGCCGGTCCGCGAAGGGATCGCCTCCATTCTCGCCTCCTGGATCACGCTCTCGACCGGCGGCTCCTCGGGACGCGAAGGACCGGTCGTGCATTTCTCGGGGGTGATCGCGACCATCCTGGCCGATCTGTTCCGCCTCGACGCCGCCCGGGCCCGCATCCTCCTCGGCGCGGCCGCGGCCGCGGCCGTGGCCGCCTCCTTCAATGCGCCGCTCGCCGGTGCCATCTTCGCCCATGAGGTGGTGTTGCGGCATTATGCCATCCGTGGTTTCGGCCCGGTGGCGATCGCGGCCGTGATCGGAGCGGTGGCGAGCCGTCTCGTCTTCGGCGAATTCACCGAATTCGTGTTGCCCGGCGCGCCGGTTCTGGGCTTCTATGTCGAATTGCCGGCCTTCCTGATCCTCGGCCTCGTGGTCGCCATCGCCGCGACCGCCTTCATGCGCGGCATCTTCTGGGCCGACGATCTGGGCAACCGGCTGCAGGAGGGGTTCGGCTTTCCCCGCTGGCTGCGCCCGGCGCTTGCGGGGGCCGTCCTCGGGCTCCTGGCCCTCGGCTTTCCCCATGTCATCGGCGTCGGCTACGAGACCACCGCCCGGGCGTTGACGGGAGCGCTCCCCTTCCGGGTTGCCGTGATCTACGCCCTCGTCAAGGCGGTGGCGGTGGCCGTCACCCTCGGCGGGCGGATGGGCGGCGGTGTCTTCTCGCCCTCGCTGATGCTGGGGGCGCTGACCGGACTGGCCTTCGGCGAGGCGGCAACGGCGATCCTGCCCTTCTGGTCGGGCAACGTCACCCTCTATGCCCTCGCCGGCATGGGGGCCTTCGCCGCCGCCGTTCTCGGGGCGCCGATCTCGAGCGCGCTCATCGTCTTCGAACTGACGGGGGACTGGCAGACCGGGCTGGCGGTGCTCCTGACGGTGGCGACCGCCTCGGCCCTCTCGAGCCGGCTCGTCGAGCGTTCCTTCTTCCTCACGCTTCTCGAGCGCAAGGGCATTCACATCGCCGCCGGCCCCCATGCCTGGATCCTCGCGGCGCTCAGGGTGCAGGATCTGATGCGCCCGCTCGACGACCCCGAGAACCCGGACCGCGACGTTTTGTGGAAGCTGGTCGAATACGGCATTCATGCCACCGCCCGCTCGAGCCTCGAGACGGTGATGCCGATCTTCGAGAGATCGGGGGCACTGCATGTGCCGGTGGTGCGGCTCGGCGGGGAAGGCGAGGCGCCCGAGATCGTCGGTGTGCTGCACAAGGTCGATGCGCTGAGCCGATACAATGCGGCCCTGGCGGAAAAGAGCGCCGAGGAGCACGGCTGACCGGCGGCGTGGCGGAAACCGCAACCGGCAGGCGGGAAGGGGGGCGCTCGGCGATTCCGGGACCGGCCGGGCTGCGGGCGCCGGCCTGCCCCGGCACGGCTTGCCGAAAGGGCCTCGCGACGAAAGGGGGCCGGCTCTCGGCCGACCCCCGTCGCTCCTGCCGGTTGTCCGAATGCGGACCTATTTCTTCCTGCCGAAGCCCTTCACGAGCTCGCCGAGCCGGTCGAACAGCCCCTTGTGCTCGCCGCCTTCCTTGAGACTTGCCTTGATCACCTTGAGTTCGTCCTCGAAAGGCTCGAAGGCGTCGGGGCCGCCATATTCGAGCACCTTGCCGAGGGTGATCTGGTCCGCGATCAGCTGAACGAGCGCCTTCAGGCGCTGGTTCTCCGCCTCGGTGCGGCTGGCCTTGTCGGCCAGCTTCTGCGCCTCGTCCATGGCGAATTCGATCCGGATGAGCGGCAGGGGGGCGATCGCCCTGGTGACGACGAGGGTGCCCAGCGCGGCGTCGAGCATTGCGAGGGCTTCCTTCGTCTTGCCCTTCTCGATCAGCGGCACCACGGCCTTGAGCGCGTCGGGGTAGGTGGCGAGGGGAATGCTGGTCGTCTCGATGACGATCTCGCTCGCGAGGGGCTCGACGATGGCGCGGGCCGCCTGCAGGCGGTGTTCCTTCATCGCCTTCCGCGCCGCTTCCTTGGCCTTCTCGATCTGGTCGATCGGGGCGAGGATGTCGGTCACCCGGCTGTCAACGGCGACCGGCGCGAGCATCAGCGTCGGATCACGGGCGATCACCACCTCGAGCTTGCCGATCGCCCGCTCGAGCGCGGCAATGGCGTCTTCCTTGCGCCCTTCCTGCAACGCCTTGATGGCATTGCCGGTTTCCTCGAGGGCCTTCACCGCCTCGTCGATCAGCCGGCTTTCCGCGGCCTTGCGACCCGCCGCCTCGGCCGCGGCGGTGTCGGACTTGCGGATGGTCTGCCCCGAAGCGGTGGTCGCGCCCACCCCCTCTTTCACCGCCTTCTCCTCGCCGCCCCGGGCGGCGGGTGCGGCGATGACCGGCACCACCAGCGCCGTCGCCAGAAGCGCGGCGGCCAATGTGCGAAATCCCTTCATCTCTCGATCCTTTCCTGAACGTTTCCCGATGCAGCATGTCGCGCATCCGGTCCCGAGATGGGCCGATCGGACGCCTTTTCAAGAAATCTGATGCGAGAGATCTTCGGGTTCAGTAAATCTTCATCGACGGCCGCAGGATGCGTCAGAGCCGCGAGACCCAGGACAACCCGTCGATGGTGCGGAAGAAGGGCACGCCCATGTCGGTGCCGTTCTCGAGCCGCTCGTGGATCTCGGCCAGCACCACGCGGGTGATGAAGGGCAGATCGAAGCGTCGCACTTCGGAGAGCGGGATCCATTGCAGATGGCCAAGCTCGCCCGAGGCACGGGAAAAGTCGTCCGGGTCGGTGGCGAACGCGGTGGCGTCGACGGTGAAGAAACGGGCGTCGAAGCGCCGCGGCCGGCCCGGCGGGGTGATGGCGCGGAAGACGAATTCCATGCCGGCGCCGCTCGGCCGGAAGCCGGCGTCGAAGAAGCTGCGCCAGCTTTCGGACAGTCGCGCCGGCGCGGTGGAGGAGGCGGGCGCTTCTCCGGTCCGCAGGGCGAGCGCCTGGCCGGTTTCCTCCCAGAGCTCGCGGATGGCGGCGGCGACGAGGGCCTCGGGCAGCCCTGCGGCGGCATCGCGGGCCAGTCGCGCCATGCTGCGCGCATCGGGCAGGCGGACGAGCGGCACGGCGGCGTCCTCGGGATCGACCGCGCCGCCGGGGAAGACGAATTTTCCCGGCATGAAGGCGGCCTTGTGACCGCGCCGGCCCATCAGCACCCGCGGTTCGCCGTCTCCGTCACGCCTCAGGGCGATGACCGTGGCGGCATCGCGGATCGGCCTGTCGTCGCTCCTGTCCGCGCCGGTGCGGGGCCCTTCACCCTCTGTCATGCTGTCTCCTCGCCGATCGTCTCGCGCCCGGCCGATCATGGGATGCGGTGCGGGTCTTGTCCAGCGGGAAGGATACCCGCCCGGGGGCCGGAAGCCGGCCGGGATGGGGCAGGACGATGCGGGAGGCTGCGGCTCGGGACGGGGGTGCAGAGCGTTCGCGGTCGTCGTCCGGTTCGGGACAGGACGTATGCCGGCCCGCGATTTGGTGCCGGTCGTCCATGTGCAGGGGATGCTCCTGCAATAGGCAGGGCTCGAGCATCCAGGCTCCGCGAGCCGGGTCAGTCGTTCTCGCGCAGGGGGCGCTGAAGGAAGGCGGGGACATGATCGCCCATGCCTGTCACCTGCGACTGGCCGGGATTGGCGATGCCGGCGCCCTCGCCGCGCCGCGGTCGCCGCTCGCGCCGGGAGGGTTTGCGGGCCGTGGCGTCGTTCTGCGTCGGCTTCCGGCCTCGGCTCCGGCGCCGGGTGTCGGCGGCTGCGGACTCGGCGTTCCCGTCCGGGGAAGTGTCTGCCGCCGGTGCCGCGGCTTCGGCCGGGGGCGGGGCTGGTCTGTCGGCCGTGTCCTGCGGCGGTCGCGGTGCGTCGCTCGCAGCGGTGCCCGCGGTGTGCGTTGCGGCGTCGGTCGCCGTTTCGGACGCGGTGTCGGGCCGGGCGGACCCTTCTCCCGCGGCCTCGCTGCGCTTGCGGCCCCGTCCGCCGCGTCGGCGCCGGCGCTTGCGCGTGCTTGCCTTCTCTTCCGCGGTATTGCTTTCGGGGACGGGTTTCGCTTCCACGGCGGGGGTGCTCTCCGCCGCTTCTGCGTCCTTTGCGGGGCGCTTCCTGCCGAGGGGGTTCGGATGACGCGGGATCGGCTGGCCGATCATCTTCTCGATGGCGGCGACATGCTTCTCGTCCGCCGGGGTGGCGAGGGTATAGGCCGTGCCCTTGCGGCCGGCGCGGCCGGTGCGACCGATGCGGTGGACATAATCTTCCGCATGGGTCGGCACGTCGAAATTGAACACATGGGAGACGGCCGGAATGTCGAGCCCGCGGGCGGCGACATCGGAGGCGACGAGGAAGCGCAGCTCGCCGGCGCGGAAGGCGTCGAGCGTCTTCATCCGCAGGGACTGATCGAGATCGCCGTGGATCGGGGCGGCGTCGAGCCCGTGCTTCTTCAGCGAACGGGCGACGACATCGACATCGGCCTTGCGGTTGGCGAAGATGATGGCGTTCTTGAGCCCGTCGCCCTCCTCGCGGATGAGCGCCCGGAGCGCGGCGCGCTTCTCGGCGAAGGCACGGTCGCGCCGCGAGGGCGTGATCTCGACCAGGCGCTGGGTGATGTTCTCGCCGGTCGTGGCCTGACGCGCCACCTCGATGCGCACCGGATTGAAGAGGAACTCGTTGGTGATCCGCTGGATCTCGGGCGGCATGGTCGCCGAGAAGAACAGCGTCTGCCGGGTGAAGGGGGTGAGCTTGAAGATGCGCTCGAGGTCGGGGATGAAGCCCATGTCGAGCATGCGGTCGGCCTCGTCCACCACCATGATCTGCACGCCGGTCAGCAGCAGCCGGCCGCGCTCGAAATGGTCGAGCAGGCGCCCCGGCGTGGCGATCAGCACATCGACGCCGCGGTCGATCAGCCTCTCCTGGTCCTTGAAGCTGACGCCGCCGATGAGAAGCGCCTTGGTCAGCCGGGTGTATTTCGTGTAGATGTCGAAATTCTCGGCGACCTGGGCAGCCAGTTCGCGCGTGGGCGCCAGCACCAGCGAGCGCGGCATCCGGGCCTTGGCCCGGCCCCTTTGCAGCATGGTGATCATCGGCAGGGTGAAGGCGGCGGTCTTGCCGGTGCCGGTCTGGGCGATGCCGAGCACGTCGCGCCCCTCGAGGGCGGCGGGGATCGCCTTTTCCTGGATCGGTGTCGGGTGCTCGTAGCCGGCTTCCGCGACGGCCCGGAGGATTTCGGGAGGAAGGCCGAGATCGGCGAAGGTGGTCTTGTCACTCATGGGGTTCTTGCGTCCATTGGATGGGTCGGCCCCGGCGGTCGGGCCGTGCCGACGCGGCAGCCGGGCTGCCGCCGTTTCCGGGACGCATTTGCCGCGCGCCCCGCTCGATGCCGCCCTGTGCGGCAGGCCCGCCCTAGCCGAAAAGGCGACCGAGGTCAAATCGCGCCCCGCGGGCGCGGCCTTGCCGCAAGGCCCTTGCGGGAGAAACCGCCGCGCCGGTGCCGTCCGGTCTTTCGCCCCCCCCGGCGGGCAGGCCGGCGGAGAGATGCCTCAGACCATCGTTTCCTTGACGGCGCTGAGCGTCAGTTCGGGAAAGTCGCGCTCGATGCGGTCGATATCCCATTGCAGACGGGTCATGAACACCACGTCGCCGTCATTGTCGTGGGCGATATGGCCCTTGTTGGCGGCGATGAAGCGGTTCAGCACTTCCTCCGGCCCCGTCACCCAGCGGGCGGATGTGAACTGCGTCGGCTCGAAGCGCACCGGCAGCCCGTATTCGGCCTCGATGCGGCTCGCCAGCACGTCGAACTGCAACGGCCCGACCACGCCGACGATGAAGCCCGATCCCACCATCGGCTTGAAGATCCTGGCGGCGCCTTCCTCGGCGAACTGCATCAGCGCCTTCTCGAGATGCTTGGCCTTCATCGGATCGCCCGCCCGCACCGTCTGCAGGAGCTCGGGGGCGAAGGAGGGAATGCCGGTGAAGCGGATTTCCTCCCCTTCGGTCAGGCTGTCGCCGATGCGCAGCTGGCCGTGATTGGGAATGCCGATGATGTCTCCCGCCCAGGCTTCCTCGGCCAGCTCCCGGTCGGCCGCGAGAAACAGCACCGGATTGGCGATCGTCATCTGCTTCTTCGAGCGCACATGGGTGAGCTTCATGCCGCGGCGGAAATGGCCCGAGGCGAGGCGGAGGAAGGCCACCCGGTCCCGGTGTTTCGGATCCATGTTGGCCTGCACCTTGAAGACGAAACCCGTCACCTTCGGTTCGGCCGGCGAGACGGGGCGCGGCGTCGCCGGCTGCGGGCGCGGCGGCGGCGCATGGGCGGCGATCCCGTCCATCAGCTCGCGCACGCCGAAGGAATAGAGCGCCGAGCCGAACCAGATCGGCGTCAACGTGCCCTCGAGAAAGGCCTGACGGTCGAAGGGCGGCAGGAGCTCGCGGGCCATCTCGATCTCCTCGACGAGCTTCTCGAGCAGGGCCGCCGGCACGTGTTCGGCGAGGCGGGGATCGTCGAGTCCCGAGATCTCGATCGCCTCGGCCCGGATGTTGCGGTCGGCCCGCTCCATGATCAGCAGCCGGTCATGGACGAGATCGTAGCAGCCGACGAAATCGCGCCCCATGCCGATCGGCCAGGAGGCGGGGGTGACGTCGATCGCGAGGCTCTCCTGGATCTCGTCGATGATCTCGAAGACATCGCGGCTCTCGCGGTCCATCTTGTTGCAGAAGGTGAGGATCGGCATGTCGCGCAGCCGGCAGACCTCGAACAGCTTGCGCGTCTGGCTCTCGACGCCCTTGGCGCCGTCGATCACCATGATGGCGGCATCGACCGCGGTCAGCGTGCGGTAGGTGTCTTCGGAAAAGTCGGAGTGGCCCGGCGTATCGACCAGGTTGAAGCGTCTCCCGGCATAGTCGAAGGACATGGCCGAGGCCGAGACCGAGATGCCGCGCTCCTGCTCGAGCTTCATGAAGTCCGAGCGCGTGCGCCGCGCCTCGCCCTTGGCCCGCACCTGGCCGGCCATCTGGATCGCGCCGCCGTAGAGCAGGAACTTCTCGGTCAGCGTCGTCTTGCCGGCGTCGGGGTGGGAGATGATGGCGAAGGTGCGTCGCCGGGCGATTTCGGGCGGCAGGGCGGCTTCGGCCGGGGCGGCGGGCTCGGGCATGGGGGCGGCGTCCTTGTTCATGCGACGGCATATAGTGCCCCGGGAGGCGGGATGGAAGCGGCCATGCTCCGTTGCGGGCGGGCTGCGCCCGGCGGCCTCGGTTTGGTGCAGCACAAGGCATGGGCATCAAGATGGCGGCGTGGCGGGCGATGCCCTCCTGCTCGCGGAAGTTTCCATCCCATCACCCGGGCCCATCACCCCGGCCGTTGGCGCCCGCCGCTGCCGTCTTCGGAAACGGCGGAGCGTGCCCGTCATCCCTGCCGGGCCGCCGGGGCCACGAGATGGGCATAGCTGCGCAGCTCCTGTGCGCTGAGGGTGTGCATTTTCTCGAACCGCGTGTCTTCGCGAACGGCAAGCGGCCCTTCCCCCGGCATGGCCTCGACCGGCAGCCCCTCCACCTCGATCAGTGCCGGTCGGTCGGTGACGAGGGCGAAATATTCGGCCACCCCTCCCTCGAGCCTTGTGCCGATGCCGGCTTCGGCCAGATCGGCAAGGCGCGCGAGCACGTCGCCCCGGCCCTCCTTGCCCCGGATGCGCCAGTCGCGGAGGCGCACCCTGTGCCAGGGCGAGAGGGTGAGATCGTCCCTGTTCGAAAGGGTGCCGCGCGGCAGGAGGATCGGGGCGGCCTCGCCCAGAGCCGGCAGGGTGCGGCGGCGCATGTCGAGCAGGCGCACCGGCGCCCCGTCGGCCCCGGCCAGTGCCATGCCCGGCGTCAGCCTCTCCACCGGCACCAGCGCCCGGTCGGCGCGTCGGATGCGGCTGCCGCGGCGGAAGCCGTGGGGCAGGAGGTGACCGGCCGTGGTCTCCATGCGGGCGAAGACCCCGTCGGGCGGATCGATCCGTTCGAGCACATGGGGCGCGCCGGGGCGGAAGGGAGCCAGCGGCAGGATCAGTTCGATGCCCCGGGCGTGTGCGTTGGCGGGGGGGAAATAGAGAAGGGCGGCATCGATCGGGCGGCCATAGGGATCGAGAAAGGAAAGGCCCTGTTCGAGCCGGAGCACCTCCCCCTCCCGGCCGATCTGGCTGCCGCGGAGGATTTCGAGGGCGATGCGGCCGCGTGCGCCGGTCGGCAGCACGGGGCGGAACACGAGCCGCCGCGCCTTGGCGCGGGGCGAGAAGACGAATTCCTCGCCCGGTTCGAACGGCACGGGGAAATCGCACCAGCCATGCCGCGGATAGAGCCATTCGGGCACGAGCAGCGCCGCCGGATAGAGCACCGCCCGATCCGCCCGGCCGGCTACCGTCTTCTCGATGATCGACATGTACCCGCTTCCCGTGAATTCGCCCTGTTCGCTCCCCCGCCTGTCGGCGTTGGAGGTTCCAGTGGACCCGTTCGTCCACGGGAGAGTCAACTAGAGATGCTTCATGCCTATAAGGGGGCAGGAACATGGTGTTTTGGCGGAAAACGGCGGCAGACCGGCGGCATTTGTGATGCCGGGTCGCACGCGAGGGGGCGAATCACCCGGCGCCGCCCTTTCCCCTCTTTCGTTCGGAGAGGGGGTGATGGGCCTCGACCAGTTCGCGCAGCCGCTCCTCGAGCACATGGGTGTAGATCTCGGTGGTGGCGATGTCGGCATGTCCCAGAAGCAGCTGGATGGCCCGCAGATCGGCACCGCCCTCGAGAAGATGGGTGGCGAAGGCGTGGCGCAGCGTGTGCGGGCTGACGGCGCGGGGGTCGAGACCGGCGCGCCCGGCTGCCGTCTTCACCAGATGATACAGGCGGATACGGCTCAGATGCCCCTCCCTGCCGCGCGAAGGGAAGAGCCAGGGGCTGTTGCCGAGAGGGCCTTGGCGTCTGAGAGCGATCCAGCGATCGAGGCGGGTGCGGGCGTCGCTCGAGAGCGGCACCATCCGCTCCCTTCCGCCCTTGCCGCGCACATGGAGCATCTCGCGCGGGCCGGTCGCCGCCGCGAGGGGCAGGGCGACAAGCTCGCTCGCCCTGAGCCCCGTGGCGTAGAGCATGGCGAGGAGGCAGCCGTTGCGAACCCGGTCGGCCTCGCTCCGTCCGAGGGCGGCGCCGGCCTCGATCAGCCTGGATACCTCGTCGGGGGAGAGCGTCTTCGGAAGCGGCGGCCGCGGCCGCGGCGGGGTGAGGGCACGGGTCGGATCGTCCTGCCGGATCCCTTCCTCCCAGAGAAAACGATGGAAGCGGCGGATGGCGGAAAGGCGGCGGCTGCGGGTCGCCGTGCTCAGTCCGAGATCGACGAGGCGGGCGAGCCAGCGCTCGATGTCCCCGCGCGTGGCCGTGCGTGGATCACTTCCCTTGCGGGCGAGAAAGCCGGTGTAATCCTCGAGATCGCGGCGATAGGCCAGCAGGGTGTTGAGCGCCGCTCCGCTTTCGGCGTGCAGTGCCTCGAGGAAGGTCTCGATCAGCCGCTCGGCGGTCATTGCGCCGGTGCGGAGGGAGGGGCGGCCGGCAGGGCGGTGCCGCCTGCGCCGGGGCGCGGAGCGAGCAGCAGAAGGTCGAGGGCGGTCTTGCGGGCGGCTCCCTCGAAGCCGGCGCGGCGCAGCGCCTTCAATCCCCGCGTCACCGCGACCGGATCGAGCGGCGGGGTGCCGGAGAGGGCAACGATTCCGTCGAGCACCGCAAGGCCGAGCGAGGCTTCCGGCCCGTTCTCCTCCGCGGGCGTTCGCAGCGGCGGCTGCCGGTCGGCGGGGGCGGGTGCCGGCAGGCTGCGATGCGGCAGGGCCGAAGAGGGGGCAGGGCGCGTGAGCGCGCCGCGGGCGAGGGACGGCACGCTTTCGCTGCGGGCGAAGGCGCTGGCGACGGCTTCGCCCAGGGCGCCGAATTCGGCCGGGGGCTGGGGTGGCGTGAGGCCGTCATGAAGGGCGAGGAGAAAGGCGGTGCGCGGGTCGGCGAGCCGTGGCCGGAGCCAGCGGGGCAGGGGGGTGTCATGGGCCAGGAGCAGCAGCTCGCGCAGGCTGGCGCGGGCCTCGGCTCCGTCGATCGGTCCGAGAGCGACGAGCCGGGGCGCCGCCGCTCGGGCGAAGGCCGGCCCGAGCCCCGCCCGCCGCATCGCCCGCCACAGGGGCGGCAGACGCTCGGCGACCTTGCTCCGGTCGGCCGCGATCAGCGCCCGGTCGAGCGCCTGCACCATTTTCACCCGGTCCCACACCCCGCCCGAGGCAGGCGGGCGGCCCTCCATGTAGAGGGCCATCATCCGGTTCGGATCCGAGGCATGGGCCCGGGCCAGCCGCTCGGCCGCCGCGAGCCGGCGCCGCCATGGCTGATGGGGCTGGAGATCCCAATGGGCGAAGGCGAGAGGGAGCGATTCGGGCCGGGGCAGATCGAGGATCTCGCGCATGACGAATTCGAGCGGCGTGAGCGGCTCGGAAGGGGGTGGCTTCGGAGCGTCGCCATAGGCCACGGGATCGAGGAACAGGGCGATCAGATCGGCCTGCGGCCCCGAGATCAGCCCCAGCGTCTCGGCCGTGGTGAAGGTGACGACGGCTGCGTCATACTCCCCCGTGCGCGACAGGCAGAAGATCCGTGCCGGCAGGGCGGTGGAAAGTCCCGGCTGGAGCCGGAGCGCCGAACAGGCCCGATCGACCTGGCCGAGCAGGAGCGAGGCGTCGAACCAGCGGCGGAACAGCGCGGGTTCCTCCGGGCCGGCACGCTCGAGGAGCCCCTGCGCCTCCTCCACCATGCCGCGCTCGAGGAGCTTGTCCACCCGGGCAAGAAGAAGCGCGGCCGGCGGCTCGCGCCCGGCCGGGGGTGTCATCTCGGCGACGAGGATTCGCCGCAGCAGCCCCATGAGGGCGGGAGAGGCCAGGGGTGTGCTGCGCGTGATGCGTGCGATGACGGCCGCGCGCGGGGCGTCTGCCCAGAAATCCGGCGGCAGGCCGGCCTGCACGGCCGCGACGAGCCCGACCCCGTCCTTGCGGGCCGGGCCGATCGGAGCACTTTCGATCGGCGCCTCGTCGGGGATTTCCGGCAGGAACCGCACCCCGTCATGGATCCCTTCCCCGCCGGGGGCGGTCATGGTCGGCGGCTCCTCCGCGGCCGGTTCCTCTTGCAGGGGGCGGGTGCCGGGAGAGGAGGGTGCGGGCCGCTCCTCCGAAGGAGGGGATGCGCGCACCGTGTCGGACAGCCAGTCGATCGCCGAGCGCGGCGGCGCGGCGCGTGCCGCGCCCCCCCCGGCCAGGGCGGCGGCCGCGATCCCCGCGAGGATCATGCCGTGGAGGTGGCGAGCATGACGGATGCGTCGGGCCATGGGGGCTCCCGGAAGGAAGGATCAGTCGAGCGGGATCGTCAGCACCTCTTCGCGTTCCTGCGGCTCGGGGCCGAGATCGCCGAGATAGGCATAGGCCGTCAGGGCCAGAAGAGCGGCCACGGCCAGAAGGAGCACGAATTTCGTCAGCCGTTTCATCCGAGCCTCTTTCTTCTTTCCTTGCGCTTCTTCTCTCGCGTTGCCGCCTCGGGGCGCTTCGGTCCGGTGGACGGGCCGACGGGCGGGCCGGGTCCACCGCCATCCTATTGGAAGCGGCGGGCGGGGGAAAGCGCCGGAGCGGGCGATGCACGAAGTTGTGCGGGCTTTCGCTTCGCCGGGGCGGGCCGGTGGGGCTTCGCCATTGCCGCCACCGGCAAGATGTGATTCATTGTGCCGACCATTTCAGGAAGGCACCGGCGGCCGATGGAACGAGGAGAGAGGGCAGAGCGGTTGCGGCGGACGGTGGCCCTCGTGGGCATGCCGGGGGCCGGCAAGACCTCCGTCGGCATGGCGCTGGCGCGGCTTCTCGCAGCCCCCTTCCTCGATACCGACCGCGAGATCGAAGCCGCCGCCGGCCGTACCATCGCCGAGATTTTCGCCGAACAGGGCGAGACCTTCTTTCGCGATCGGGAAACGCGGGTGCTGCGCCGCCTTCTCGGCGGGCCACCGGCCATTCTCTCGACCGGAGGCGGCCTCTGGCTGCAGCCCGACAACCGGGCGCTCATCGCCCGCCACGGCGTATCGGTCTGGCTCGATGCCGATCTCGATCTCCTGTGGGAGCGGGTGAGGCGCAAGGACACGCGTCCGCTTCTGCGGACCGGGGATCCTCGCGCCACGCTTGCCCGGCTTCACGAGGAGCGGGTGCCGCTCTACCGGATGGCCGACATCCGGGTGAAGGCGGCGCCGGGGCTCACGGTGGACGAGATGGCCCGCCGCGTGCGCGACGCCCTGCGCGCCCATGCCGATCACGACCGCACCCCCGTTCTGGAGACGGCCCCATGAATCGCGACACCCTCCCCCCGGGCGATCCCCTTTCCGACCGGCTCCCCCCCTCGGCCGCTGCCGACCCTGCGGTCGAGACCGTGCATGTGCCGCTCGGGGGCAGGGCCTATGACGTGCGGATCGGCCACGGGCTCCTGGCGCGGGCCGGGGAGGAAATCGCCCCGCTCCTAGTGCGGCCGAAGCTGTTTGTCGTCACCGAGGAGAATGTCGCCGCGCTCCATCTCGCGGCTCTCGATGCGGGGCTCGCGGCCGCGGGCATCGCGGCAGAGGTGCTGACCCTGCCGCCCGGCGAGGCGACCAAGAGCTGGCGTCATCTCGAGCGGACCGTCGAGTGGCTGCTCGAGAAGAAGGCCGAGCGGGGCGACATGGTGGCGGCTTTCGGTGGCGGGGTGATCGGTGATCTGGCAGGTTTTGCCGCCGCCATCCTGCGCCGGGGCGTGCGCTTCGTGCAGATCCCGACCACTCTGCTTGCGCAGGTGGACAGTTCGGTCGGCGGCAAGACCGGCATCAACTCGCCGCAGGGCAAGAACCTCGTCGGCGCCTTCCATCAGCCGTCCCTCGTTCTGGCCGACATCGGCGTGCTCGAGACATTGCCTTCCCGCGATCTTCTCGCAGGTTACGGCGAGGTGGTGAAATACGGGCTTCTGGGCGACGCCGCCTTCTTCGGCTGGCTCGAGGAATACGGACCGGCCCTTGCGGCGGGGCAGAGGGCGGTGCGGTCGCTGGCGGTGCGCCGGTCGGTCGAGATCAAGGCCGGGATCGTCGTCCGCGACGAATACGAGGCGGGGGAGCGGGCGCTGCTCAATCTCGGTCATACCTTCGGCCATGCCCTCGAGGCGGCGACGGGCTATTCGGACCGGCTCCTGCACGGCGAAGGGGTGGCGATCGGCTGTGCGCTGGCCTTCGAACTCTCCGCCCGTCTCGGTCTGTGCGCGCAGGAGGCGCCCAGCCGGGTGCGCCAGCATCTCGAACGCATGGGCATGAAGCGGTCGCTGGCCGACATTCCCGGCGATCTGCCCGATGTCGAGGGGCTGATCGCGCTGATGATGCAGGACAAGAAGGTTCGGGGCGGCAAGCTGCGTTTCGTGCTGGCCCGCGACATCGGGGCGGCCTTCGTCGCCGAGGACGTGCCGCTCGAGGCGGTGCGGGCGCTCCTGGTCGACGAGTTGGCCCTTGCGAAAGGGCACTGATGCCATGTCGGCGCCCGGTTCAGGCCATCACCATGTCCGAAATGCATTCATGATCGATTTGTGGCAATGTGAGGTGCGAGCCGGCACCCGGCCCGGCAAGGGAAGGGGAAGGCGGCACGGAAAGGGCGATTTCTTCGGGCCAGGCTCCCGCGATCGGTCCTGGCAACGGTATTAACCTTGTGTTCAGGTGTTTCGTGCATGCGGGTGACATGGACATGATGACGAGAAGCGGGGGAGCGACGGCTCTCGCGGGCCGGCAGGCCGAGATCGGGGCGCTGTGGCGGGCGCTGCGGGCACGGGCGATGCTGGCACCTGCGATCAGCGTGCTTTTCGGTGAGGACCCGCATCGCGCCGAGGATTTTTCCTGCGAGGACGAAGGCTTCCTGCTCGATTTTTCCAAGACCCATATCGACCGGCCGGCCCTCGGTCTCCTGTTCGATCTGGCCGAGCGCATGGAGCTGGCTGCCCGTCGGGCGGCGCTCTTTGCGGGCGAGCCCGTCAATCTCAGCGAAGGCCGGCCGGCGCTGCACATGGCGCTTAGGGCCGGTCCGCAAGCCGATTATGCGGTCGATGGCAGGCCGGTCATGCCCGCCATCCTCGCCGAACGGGCGCGGGTGGCACGCTTTGCCGAGGATGTGCGCACCGGCCGCTTTCGCGGTGCCGACGGCCGGCCGATCCGCGCCGTCGTCAATGTCGGCATCGGCGGCTCCGATCTCGGCCCGCGGATGCTGTGCCGGGCGCTCGGGGCCTTTGCCGACGGACCCGAGATCCGCTTCCTGGCCAATATCGACGACGGTGCCTTCAACGAGGCCTTTCAGGGGCTCGATCCGGCCGAGACCCTGGTTCTCGTCTCCTCCAAGAGCTTCACCACCCCCGAAACCCTCGACAATGCCCGGGCCGCGAAGGCGTGGCTGCGCTCGGGAATGGCGGCCGAAAGGATCTCCGGGCATCTCGTGGCGCTCACCAGCCGGCCGGAGAAGGCGGCGGCCTTCGGCGTGTCTGCCGGGCAGATCTTCACCTATGGCGATTATGTCGGCGGGCGCTATTCGGTCTGGGGGCCGGTCGGTCTGCCGCTGATGCTGGCGATAGGGGCCGAACGTTTCGGCGAATTTCTTGCCGGCGGCGCGGCGATGGACCGGCATTTCCGCACTGCTCCCATGGAGAGGAACCTGCCGGTGCTCCTCGCCCTCACCGGCATCTGGCACGGCAGCGCCTGTGGCCACCCATCGCGGGCCGTCATTCCCTACAGCGAGCGGATGCGCCTTTTCGCCTCCCATCTCCAGCAGCTCGAGATGGAATCGAACGGCAAGGGGGTGAGTGCCGAGGGGGCTCCGCTCGAGGCCCATTCGGGCATGGCGGTCTGGGGGGACCGGGGCACCTCGGCCCAGCACGCCTTCTTCCAGCTCTTCCATCAGGGCACCCATGTGATCCCGGTCGAATTCATCGTGCCCGTGGCCCCCGAAGCGGATCGCGTGCGCGATTGCGACTGCCACAACAAGCTTCTCGCCAACGCCTTCGCCCAGGCCGAGGTGCTGGCCTTCGGCTCCGACGATGCCGAATTGCGCCGCCGCCTGGAGGCCGAGGGCGTGCCGGCCCATCGCATCGAGCAGGAAATCGCCTGGCGCCGCTGCCCGGGCAACCGGCCCTCGGTCATGCTGCTGATGGAGCGGCTCGACCCCGAGATGATGGGGCGGCTCCTGGCGCTCTGGGAACACCGGGTTTTCGTCGAGGCGATGCTGCTCGGCATCAACCCCTTCGACCAGTGGGGCGTCGAACACGGCAAGAAGATCGCCGAGGCGCTCTTTCCGTTCCTCGACGAGGAAGCGCCCGACGAGGACCGGCTGGCCGCGCTCGACCCTTCGACGCGCCGGCTGATACGGGCTTCGCGGCGCTGGCTCGGAAAGGGGATGCCCGCCGGATCGTGATGCCATGCCGGCTCGGGCCGGGCCGTTGCGCAGTCTTTCCGCGATGCCGCGTCCGGCGGTGCGCCTTTCGTCGTCCGGTGATGCTCTCGGGGCGATCGTTTCGTGACGGCAGGGGGGCGTTGCCGTGGGCGTTCGGGCGAACGGCCCGAAGGGCGCTGCCCCCTTCCGCGGCGGCAGGCGCGGGATCCGGCCCCGCCGGTGCGGGTCGGGCCGTGTCGAACGGGCCGGGCAGGTGCGGAGCGCGTCACGGTCACCGGAAGATCGGCAGATCCCCGACCGTGCCGAGGATGGCGCGTCCCTTCCGGCATGGAGAGGAAAGGAGGAAGGCGGCGGGCAGGATCGGCCCGGTCGAACGGGTGGCCTTTCCTGTGCATGTCGGCTATGCGGCGTGCTCTCGGTCGTCGGGGCGGAAGACGCGGGCGTGCGGGGAGCCGAACGCCCGCTCACCGCCAGAGCCAGACGCCCTCTCACCGCCAGAGCCAGGCCCATGAGGCGAAGGCCCCCTGGAGCCTGGCGATGAAGCGGTGTCCCGGCCTCGTCGGCCAACCCTCGCCGCGGGCAAGGCGCCACAGCACGTCCTCGACCGCGACCACGCTGCCCGTCAGCGGGTCGAAATAGCGCGGATAGTCGATGAGGGCGGCATGCACGAGACCGGCCAGCGGCACGGGCCGCCGCCTCCGCGTCGGCACGGGGCCGAGATCGCGTGTGAGTCCCCAGCCGGCATAGAAGGGCGCGCCGAGCGTGACGACGGGCCGGCCGTGGAGCAGCGCCTCGAACCCGGTCAGCGAAGTGATGGTCCAGACCTCGTCCACCTGCGCGAGGAGCCGCGCCGGATCGGCGCCGGTGACCACGAGATCGGCCAGTCGCCGCAGCGCGTCCGGGGCGATCCTGCCGGCACGAAGCCCCGCTTCGACATCGGGATGGGGCTTGTAGACGATGAAGGCTCCGGGTCGGGCGGCGCGCACCGCCTCGAGCAGCTCCCGGTTGGTGCGCACCTCGCCCGCTCCGCGGAGGATCGCGGCGTCGTCCTCCACCTGCCCCGGCACGAGGATCACCGGTCGCCCCGTCTCCTTCGGCAGGGTGACGGGTGCGCCGAGATTGTATTTGCTGAGGCCGAGATCGACGATCGCCCGGCGCAGCCGCTCGGCCCGTGCGAGGGCGGTTTCGGGCAGATCGGGCGCGGCGGCGATCAACGTCTCGAGCCGCGAGGGGCGGGCGGGGTCGTAATAGATGCCGCGATCGTCGAGCACGAGCGAGAGCGGCGGCACCAGCGCGGCGCCCAGCCCCGTCGAGCGCAGGAACCCGTCCTCGACCCGCCGGAGCGGCACATCCGCCAAGCGGGCCGCCTCCTCGAGCGCGGGGGTCGCCGCCCGGGCCCAGACGAGGAGCGGGCGGCCCTCTCGCGCCGCCGCCCTCACCGCCCGGCGGGGATCGTCGATGAAGCGGGGCGGCCGGCCCGCGGGAGGGGTGAAGATGGCGGCGATGAAGCGCCGCTTCCACAGCCGCATCCCGTGGGCGACGTAACCGGTCCGGTCCTGACGGAAGGCCCCGACCCGTGCTTCCAGTTGGTCGATCACCCGTTCGAGCGGGCAGATCTCGCCCCGCACCGGATCGTGCCAGAGCGGTGCGAGGATCATCGCGGCGGCGAAGAGCGCCTCGGGCGAGAGCGCGCGGCCGCGCCGGTCCGGCACCGGGCCGCGATCGTCGCTGAGGTGCCAGCCGGCATGAAAGGGCGCTCCGAAGAGCACGGGGCGATGACCGGCGAGGATGGCCTCGAAGCCGAGTTGCGAAGAGACGGCATAGACCTTTCCGGCCCGCTCCAGAAGCCGCCACGGCGAGACGGGCTCGCGCAGCACGATCACGCGGTCGGGCAGGGCGTCGAGATCGAAATGGCCCGGTCGGCCGCCTGCCGCCGTCTCGGGATGGAGCTTGAGAAGGACGGGCCGGCCGGGGTTCTCGTCGAGCGCGGCTTCGAGCATGCGGGCGAAGGCTTCCCTGCCGATGCCGCCATGGGTGACGGATGCGTCTCCCGCGAGCTGATCGACCACCAGCACGAAGCCCGGCTCGGGCAGCGGCGCGGCCGGATCGTGGGCGTTGTATTTCGAGAGATCGGCCCGGCGCAGCCGGGCGATGGCCGCGCGCGCGCGCGCGAGGAGCGGCACGTCGAAAGGGTGCGTGGCGAGGATCCGCTCGATGCGGGAAGGGGAGCGGGGGTCGTAATGCACCCCGAGATCGTCGAGCAGGAGCCCCGGCGGCGGTTCGCGGCCGATGGCGGCCGGGTGGATGGAACGGAGGAACGGATCTTCGGCGGTGACGAGGGGAAGGCCGCGCCGCACCGCCAGGCGGCGGCCGCGCCGCGAGGGGGGGCGCCGCCCCCATACGAGCACGGCATCCCCCGGCCGGGGCAGGCCGAAGCGCAGCGAGATGCCGGCCGCGCGGAGGATCTCCCGCAGGCGCCGCTCGCGCCAGAAACCGCCCGACAACGCGACGAGGCGGTGCGGGAGATGCGCCACCGCCGCGTTGACCGGCCGCTCGGGCGTCATGACTATTGGGTCGCGCCCTTGATGGTGTTGACCGATCCGGTCGTCGAGGAAAGCGCCGTCAGCACCTTCTTCCACTGCACGAAGGGCGCCTCGGTGACGTAGAGGATGTCGCCGTCGCGGATCAGGAAGTCGCGGGCGAGGAACATGCCGTTGGGGCGGGTGAGATCGAGCACGTAGATGAACCGCTGCGTGCCCCTGAGGTCGTTGCGGCCGAGCACGGCGCGAGCCACTTCCTCGGGCTCGTAGCGCAGCACGAACACGCCCTTCGGGTCGGCCAGGAGCGGGTTGAGCCCGCCGATCTGTGCAATGGCCTCGAGGGCCGAGAGGGTCGGCGTCTGGAACTTGACGAGAGCCTGCTGGCCGGTGGCCCCGAGCACGACGAAGCGGCGGTCGTCGACATCGACGAGAATCTTGTCGCCGGGTCTGAGAGCGATGTCGAGACGGGGATCCTCGTAGAGATCCTTCAGCCAGACCGACCCCTTGTGCCGGCCCCGCGTCAGGGTGACCTTGGCCATTTCCGGCTGCACCGTCACCCCGCCGGCCTTGGCCAGCATCGAAGCGAGGGTGCGGGTGCCGTGCTGGATCGGATAGACCCCCTGCCCGGCTACCGCCCCGAGAATCGTCACCGTGCCGCTCTTGTCGGTCAGATGGCGGACGATGATCTGCGGATCCGGCGTCTGGGCGTCGAGCTTGCGGGTCAGGAGCTGGCGCACCTCGTCGGGCGTCTTGCCGGCCACGCGGATCCGCCCGGCATAGGGAACGAAGATGAAGCCGTCGCTGTCCACCTGCAACTCGTTGATCTGGGAGATGTTCTGCCCCTTGAAGCCGAGAAGCGGCGTGTCGCTGTTCTCCCAGATGGTGAGCTGGAGCAGATCGCCCGGCCGGATGATGTCGGCATTTATCTTCGCGGCCCTGAGGAAGCGCGGATCCCAGCCGCGGGCCTTGACGCCGCTCGTGACCTTGGTCACCCGGTCGTTGACCTCGAGGACATAGGCGTCCCCCTTGCGCTGCACCGAACCTGCGAAGATCTCCGCCCTGGTCGGCCCCGATCGGGGCAGGCCGCAGCCGCCAAGCGCGAGGGAGAGAACGATCATGGCCGCGATGCCGGCCTTGCCCATGGGTGTCACTGCCGCCTCACCGGTTTCCTGCCGCGGGGAACGCGCCCCCGTCATTGCCTCATCCTTTCCGGCAGGGAAATCTTCGGCGCCCCTGCCGGCATCTGCCCGACGGGCCCTTCAGGGCCTCTCTTGCGTGCCGGTGGACCCGGCATCAGGAGCGATACTAGCCAAGCTCGAAAGGAAAAGCCAGTTTTTCCTTTTCCTTCCCCAGGGCGCTCGCAGACGGCGGCGTTCCTCGAGATCGTGAACGGCGGATCGGTCACGGCCGCTGCGCGAAGCACTGCGGGGAGCCTGCGGCTCTTTCCCCGTTTGCGGGGGCGACGGCGTTTTCCGGGCGTTGTCGCCCGGTTTCCTCCCGCTCCCCGTTCGATGGACGGGGCAAGGGGAGAGCGTGCCATGTGGCGGGGAAGGGGCATGCGCTCCCCGCCTTCCCGCTCCTGCAACGGGCGCGCTTCCTTTCCCGGAGAGGAGAGCGGGGGCAACAAGGGAGCCGGCATTCCCGAGAGGAGGCGCCGCCATCGTCTCGCCCGGCCGGTTCATCCGGTCGGGGCGCCTGCCGCCGCGGCCTCAGCCGTGGATGAGGCGCAAGGGCTGGTGCATGCGGGCGTTGCGCCGCGCGAGGGCGTCATAGGGGTCTTCGGGGGCGAGGATCATGTCGGCGAGCCGTGGGATCAGCCGCTCGCGCGAACGGCGCGAATAGAAGCCACCCGGCACCTGCGAGGTCGCGAGGAGGAAGCGGCGATAGTCGCGATAGGCCCGCGTGTCGGGATGTCGCGGATCGGCGAAGAACTCGGCAAGCGGCTGGTCGGAGACGAGCTCGGGCTTGTCATAGACCGAGCGGCCGAGGGCCTTGAGCGGCAGGCCGCGCCACAGCGCCTGCTGGGCGGCGGTCGAATTGACGGTGACGACCGAACGGGCATGGTCCAGCATCTGGGCGAGCTTGCCGCCCGGGACGAAATGCACCCGCTCGGCGATGCCGGCTTCCTGCGCCGCCCGGCGGATCGTGGCCGGCAGGTTCTCGCGCCCGTCGTCGAGCGGGTGCGCCTTGAAGACCAGGAGGTGGTGGGGCGGGGCGCCCTCGGCGAAAGCGGCGATCACTTCCCGGCAGTATTCGCCCATCGAGGCGAAGGGGCTGTGGGCGCGGAAGGAGGCGTCATGGCTCAGTTGCAGGAGCGCCAGATGATAGGGCTGCCCGGTGCGTCGTACCCGCCGCACCGCCCGCCGCCGCGCCAGCGCCGCCAGGGGCAGGGCGAGGAACTTGCGAAGGTTGAGCCGGGCTTCGCGGGCCACGGAAATGTCGCGGTGACTCTGCCAGTGGGGATAATGGCGATTGCGCATCAGGATCTGCCAGTGATAGACCGCGCCGTGCCAGGCATGGGCCTTGAGATCGCCCCAGCGGGCCGGCGCCGCGGGCAGATCGGCCTCCGGGTCGGGCAGGAGGGCCTGCATCCGGGCGATGCTCAGCTCCATCAGGCGGGAGTTGCCGTTGGTGCCGCCGCGTTCGTAGGTCACCCAGTAGGGGCGGAGATAGCCTTCCTCGAAACAGTGCGCGACGATGCCGAGGCGTTCGGCCAGGCGGACCGCCTCGGCATGGATGGGGCGCGAATCGCCGTAAAGGACGATGTCGGTCACCCGCTCGTCATGCAGATGGGTGCGCAGGAATTCGGGCCATTCCTCGAGCGGGGCGCGAAAGGCCGTGAAGCTTGCCTGATCGGGCCAGTAATGGGCGTCACCCTGGTTGAAGCCGATCTTCCCGATGCGGGCTCCGGCGCGCGCGAGCACCTGCGCCAGCTCGTGGAAGAAGGGGCCGTGCGGGCCCTGGAGAAAGACGAAATGCCGCCCCTCTCCCGAAAAGCGGCCGGAAGGGGATGCGCTGCGGGAGGACCGGGGGGGAGTGAATGACGTTTTCATGCGGGGCACTCCGGACGGATACACGATACGATACACGATCACATGGCACTGATACACGATCATGCGGTGGCGCGCCAACGGCTGCCGTGTGCCGATGGGAATCACGCGATTGCGTGCATCTGCATTCTTGTCGCCGATAATGGCAGGAATATGGACGGAAGAGAGAGGGGCCGTGCCGCATGTCGGCATTCACGCCCTGTGGCGGGCGGGGCGGGCCTTGCCGGGGGGCAGGGGAATGTCTAGGTGAAGAGGGCCGGGCGCGGCGCGGCCGCAGCCGGGGCGCAGGAGGAGACCGGAGCCATGTTCACGGGTATCGTCACCGATGTCGGCACGATCCTCGCCACGAGGAAGCAGGGCGACATGCGGGTGCGCATCGCCACCCGTTACGACCCTTCCGGCATCGATCCGGGAGCATCGATCGCCTGCGACGGGGTCTGTCTGACGGTGGTGGATCGCGGTTTCCTCGACGAAGCGGCGGATGCGCCGGCGGGCATGGCCGGGTGGTTCGATGTCGATGTCTCGGCCGAAACCCTCGCCCGCACCGCCATCGGCCGGGGGCCGAAGCCCTGGGCGGCGGGTCGGCCCGTCAATCTCGAACGGGCGCTGCGGGTGGGAGACGAGCTCGGCGGGCATATCGTCTCGGGGCATGTGGACGGGGTGGCCGAGGTTGTCGCCCTGGCGCCCGAGGGCGACAGCCTTCGCGTCACCCTGCGCGCGCCCGAGGCGCTCGCTCCCTTCATCGCCCCCAAGGGTTCGGTGGCGCTCGACGGCACCTCGCTCACGGTCAACGAGGTCGAGGGATGCACCTTCGGCATCAACCTCATTCCCCATACCCGCGCGGTCACGCGCTGGGGGGCGGTGGAGAAGGGCGACCTCGTCAACCTTGAAGTGGATACGCTGGCGCGCTATGTCGCCCGTCTTCATGAATGGCAGAGGCGGTGAGTCCATGACAGGGGAATTCGACAGGGACGCGCTGGCGCAGGCCATCTCGCCGATCGAGGAGATCATCGAGGAGGCGCGCAACGGGCGCATGTTCATCCTCGTCGATCACGAGGACCGGGAGAACGAGGGAGATCTCGTCATTCCGGCGCAGATGGGCACGCCCGAAGCGATCAACTTCATGGCCACCCACGGCCGCGGGCTCATCTGCCTTGCGCTCACCGGCGAGCGGATCGACGCGCTCGGCCTGCCGCTGATGAGCCAGAACAACGCCTCGCGGCACGAAACCGCCTTCACCGTCTCGATCGAGGCCCGCGAGGGCGTGACGACGGGCATCTCCGCCCATGACCGGGCGCGGACCATCGCCGTGGCCATCGACCCGCTCTCGGGGCCGCAGGACATCGCCACGCCCGGCCATGTCTTCCCGCTGCGGGCGCGCGAGGGGGGGGTGCTGGTGCGGGCCGGGCATACCGAGGCGGCGGTGGACATCGCCCGCCTCGCGGGGCTCAACCCTTCGGGCGTGATCTGCGAGATCATGAACGAGGACGGCACCATGGCCCGCCTGCCCGATCTCGCCGCCTTCGCCCGCAGACACGGCATGAAGATCGGCACCATCTCCGATCTCATCGCCTATCGGCTCCGGCACGACAATCTCGTCAACGAGATCGACGTGCGCCATGTCACCTCCGAGTTCGGCGGCGACTGGATCATGCGCACCTTCCGGGACGAGGTGGACGGGGTCGAGCATGTGGCGCTGACCAAGGGCGACGTGGCCGCCGAAGGGCCGGTGCTGGTGCGGGTGCATGTGGTCAGCCCCCTCGAGGACATTCTCGGCCTGGCTCCCGGCCGGGCCGGCAATGCCGGCTGCGCCCTGCGCGAGATCGCCCGCGAGGGGCGCGGCGTCTTCGTGCTCCTGCGCGAGACCCAGAAGGCGGTGAACCCGGGCGAGGCGCCCGACACGCTGCGCCAATACGGCATCGGCGCCCAGATCCTCCATGCGCTCGGCGTGCGGGAGATGGAACTGCTGACCAATTCGCCTGCGCCGAAACTCGTCGGCCTCGAGGGGTTCGGGCTCTCGATCGCCGGCACGCGGCCGATCCCGAGTTGCGATCCGCACATTCCCGAAGACGCCCAGGGCTGAGCCCCGGAAGGCCACAAGCCCGCCTGCATCGACAAGGAGCCAGACATGGCCGCCGAAGAAGAACATCACATCCTGCCCCTGCCGGCGCTGGAGACGCCGCCGCGGCTGCTTCTCGTCGTCGCGCCCTATTATCGCGACATCGCCGACATGCTGATCGAGGGGGCGCGGCGCACGCTCGAGAAGGCAGGCGCGCGACACGAGATCGTCGAGGTGCCGGGGGCGCTGGAGATTCCGCCGGCGATCCGCATCGCCTCCCGTGGCGGGGATTACGACGGTTTCGTCGCGCTCGGCTGCGTGATCCGCGGCGAGACCACCCATTACGAGATCGTCTCCGGGCAGAGCTCCGAAGGGCTGATGCTGCTGGGGCTCGAGGGGCAGGCGATCGGCAACGGCATCCTGACGGTGGAGAACCGGCTTCAGGCGGAAGTGCGGGCCGACCCGGCCGGCGGCGACAAGGGCGGCGGGGCCGCGGCCGCGGCGCTGCACCTCATCGCCCTGCGGACGCGCCTTGGCGGCTCGCGGCGCGGCATCGGCTTCAGACCGGGCGGCGAGGAGATCCGCCTCGCCGGAGAAGGGGATGAGGCGTCCTCCGCTTCCCGTGCTTTCGCGCCTCGCGGCAGGGGGGTGGGGCGATGAGCGCCGCCGCCGCGCATGAGGGGGCGGAGGAACGACCGCGCTTCAACCGCCGCGAACGCACCGCTGCGCGCTTCTTTGCCGTCCAGGCCCTTTTCCAGATGGAAGCGGGAGACGATCCCCTCGGCAAGGTGCTCGAGGAGTTCGAGACCTGGCGCATCGGCCAGGAACTCGACGGCGCGCCGGTGCGCGACGCGGACCGCACCCTGTTCCGCACCCTCGTGAAGGGGGCGATCCGGCATCAGACGCGGATCGACCGGCTGACCGACCGCCTTCTCAAGGAAACCTGGCCCCTGGGGCGCATCGACCCGACCTTGCGGGCGATCTTCCGTGCCGGCGGCGCCGAGCTGATCGAAACCGGAACGCCGATTCCGGTCGTGATCTCCGAATATGTCGAGATCGCCCGCGACTTCTTCCCCGAGGGCCGCGAGCCGGCGATGGTCCATGCCGTGCTCGACCGCGTCGCCCATGCGGTGCGCGACGAGGAGACCGCCGCGCCATCGACCCCGGCGCCCGACGCCCCGGCCGCCGATATGTCCGACAAGACGAGCGAGTAGCCCGCCATGACACGCACACTCATCACCTCGGCCCTGCCCTACATCAACGGCATCAAGCATCTGGGCAATCTCGTCGGTTCGCAGCTGCCGGCCGATCTCCACGCCCGCTATCTGCGGGCGCGCGGCCATGAGGTGATGTTCGTCTGCGCCACCGACGAGCACGGCACTCCCGCCGAGCTGGCCGCGGCGAGGGCCGGCAAGCCGGTCGATGAATATTGCGCCGAGATGCACGAGGTGCAGGCCGATCTCGCCCGGCGCTACGGCCTGTCCTTCGACTGGTTCGGCCGATCCTCCTCGCTCGAGAACCACCGTCTCACCCAGCATCTGGCGGTGAAGCTGTGGGAGAACGGCTTTCTCGAGATGCGCACCGAGCGGCAGTTCTATTCGGTCGAGGACGGGCGCTTCCTGCCGGATCGCTACATCGAGGGCACCTGCCCCAATTGCGGCTATGAACGGGCCCGCGGCGACCAGTGCGAGGAATGCACCAAGCAGCTCGAGCCGACCGATCTCATCGATCCGCGCTCGGCGATCTCGGGCTCGACGAGGCTCGAGCTCCGGGAGACGCGCCATCTCTACCTTCTCCAGTCGAAGCTTGCCGGCGAGATCGAGGCCTGGATCGACAGCAAGGACGACTGGCCCACCCTCACCGTCTCGATCGCCCGGAAGTGGCTGAAGGAAGGTCTGCGCGATCGCGGCATCACCCGCGACCTCTCCTGGGGCGTGCCGGCCCAGTTTCCCGGCGCGCCGTGGGAAGGCATGGAAGGCAAGGTCTTCTATGTGTGGTTCGATGCGCCGATCGAATACATCTCCGCCACTGCCGAGAAGGCCCATGCCGAGGGGTGTGGCGAAGAGGCGTGGCGGCGCTGGTGGCGGCGCGACGAGGGGGCCGACGCGGTGCGCTACATCCAGTTCATGGGCAAGGACAACGTGCCCTTCCACACCCTGTCCTTCCCGGCGACGCTGATCGGCTCGCGCGAGCCCTGGAAACTGGTCGATTACATCAAGTCGTTCAACTATCTCAATTACGACGGCGGCCAGTTCTCGACCTCGCAGGGACGGGGCGTGTTCATGGATCAGGCGCTCGAGATCCTGCCGGCCGACTGCTGGCGCTGGTGGCTGCTCTCCCATGCGCCCGAGAGCGGCGACAGCGAGTTCACCTGGGAGAACTTCCAGAACACGGTCAACAAGGACCTGGCCGACGTGCTCGGCAATTTCGTCAGCCGCGTGACCAAGTTCTGCCGCGCCCGCTTCGGCGAGGAGGTGCCGGCGGGCGGCGCATGGGGGCCGCGCGAGGAGGCGCTGATCGCCGATCTCGAGGAGCGGCTCGGGGAATACGAGGCGCGGATGGACGCGATGGAGGTGCGCAAGTCGGCCGCGGCGCTGCGCGCCATCTGGGCCGCGGGCAACGAATATCTCCAGGAAGCGGCGCCCTGGGCGGTCTTTCGGAACGACCCGGAAGAAGCGGCGGCGATCATCCGCCTTGCTCTCAACCTCATCCCCTTCTACGCGGCACTCTCGGCGCCCTTCATTCCCTTCGCCGCCGAAAGGTTGCGCGAGGACATGGGGCTGGCGCGGCTCGAATGGCCGCGAAAGGTGGAGACGGCGTTGCAGGTCCTGCCGCCGGGGCACCGCTTCAGCGTGCCCGAGATCCTCTTCCGCAAGATTTCCGACGAGGAGCGGGCCGAGTGGCAGGCCCGGTTCGCCGGCCGCGGCTGAGGGAGGAGGTGCCCATGCCCGCGTGGTGGAACCGGTAGACACGAGGGACTTAAAATCCCTTGGCCGCAAGGCCGTGCGGGTTCGACTCCCGCCGCGGGCACCAGCGCCGCCTTCTCGGTGGCCCCGAATGCCGAGGGTCCGAACGCAGCGGCAGGAGGTCCGGCCGCTTCCGACCGGGAAGCCCCGCGGCGGAGACGGGCGCTCGACTTGCATCGGCCATCGGCCGATCGCATTCCTTGACGCAAGGGCGGGCCGCCGGAGCGGCGATGCGCCAGGGGAGGACGAGTGTCATGGCGCTCTGTCGGCGCGAAATCGCACGGTTGCTGCCGCGTTTCTTGCGCTACGCCTATGCGCTGGTACGCGATCAGGAGATGGCGGCCGATCTCGTCCGGGAAACGGCTCTCAAGGCGCTTGCGGCCAACTGCCGCCTGCAAGACGCCGAAGCGTTGCGCCCCTGGCTCTTCACGATCCTGCGCAATACTTGGCTGGACCGGATGCGCCGCCATCGCACCCGGGGCGACGGAGAGGCGGATGCGGCCGACATGAGCGGCATTCCCCGCGACACCGTGATGAGTCGGCTGAGCCGGGCCCGCCGCGCATTGATCGCCCGGATGGAAAGCGGCAACGTCCGGTCGATCGAAACGGCGCGCCGCCGGGGGAAACAGGTTCGGGCCCGTGCGGCAGGAAGAACGGTCAAGGGACGATGAGCAAGCGTGAGGCTCCATTTCGGCAGGAAACCCTCGATGCCTTTGTGGACGGTGAGCTGCCCGCTGACGAGGCCGCTGCCGCTCCGAGGCGCATCACCGAGGATCCCGGTCTTGCCGAGGAGGTGGCGGCGTTGAGCCGCCTGCGGGCTGGCCTGCGCGCGCTCGAGCTGCCTTCCGATCTGGCCGAGTTCGATCTCGACGCCCTGCTTGCCCGTGCGCCGTTGCGCACGCCTTCGCTCCGCGAGCGGGTGCAGAGGCGGGCCCTGGCCTGCACCGGGGCCTTCTGGCAGCCGGCAGGAACGGCCCTTGCCCGGCTGAGCGCGGTGGTGAGGCGCCCCGGCCTGCTGCTCCGGGCCGCCGCCACGACCGCCGCCCTGGTGCTCGTCCTGTCCTTCCTGCCGTTTTCCTCTCTGCGCGACGAGCTTCTGCCGGGTGGCCGGGAGGCGGAAGTGCTGCCGATCGCGGAGGACGCCGCCCCGTCCCGGACCGCTCCGCTCCCCGCCGCGCTGCCCGAGCTGCCCCCTTACGTTTCCGCGCCGTCGAGCCCGTTCATCAATGCGGCGATCTCGTGGCACATGGCCTGGGTGGCAAGACCGGCCGGGGAAGTCGGCGGTGCGCGGCTCACCGCCTTTGCCCGGCGTCACGGACGGGTCTATGTTCCCGATCTCGGCGTGACCGGGCTGCGGGTCGTCGGCACCGAGGATTTCGGCCCCGATGGGGTGCGGGTCGGTTATGTCGGGATCCATGATTGCCGCATCAGCCTCTTCATCCTGCCGGCCGATGTCGGGCCCGAATTGCTGCCGCCAAGGCGCTATGCCCGCGGCCCGGCGCGGCTCGTATACTGGCGCACCCACCGGCTCGACTATCTCCTCGTCGCCGCCGGGATGGACCCGACCCGTTTCGAGCTCGTGGCCCGGGCCGTGATCGACGCCACGCGGGCGCTGCAGCCCTTCGGCCCCTAGGTCGTCGCCGCGCTGGCCGGCACCACGTCCTGGCGGGCGCTGGCGGAGGCGCCGAATCCGTCGGCGATCATCGAGGGCGTGAAGGACAACATGATCATCCACAACGCCAAGCTCGGCGTGATGGAAACCCCGCTCTCCCTCTTGCGGGAGCACTACATCACGCCCAAGGAGATCATGTATATCCGCAACCACTTTCCGCCGGCGGGCAAGCAGGCCTGGTATGGCACCACCGACGCGCCTGCGGTGCAGGACTGGAAGATCCGCATCTCCGGCCTCGTCGTGCGGCCGCGCACCATCACCCTCGACGATCTCAAGGCGATGAAGCAGGTGAAGCTCGTGGCGGTGATGCAGTGCGCCGGCAACGGGCGCTACTACTTCTCGCAGAAGGCGAAGGTCGGTGGTGGCCAGTGGAAGCATGGCGGCATGGCCAATGTCGAATGGGAAGGCGTGCCGCTGCGCGCCGTTCTCGAGAAGGCCGATGTCGGCCCGGCAGCCGATGCCCGCTGGATCACGGCCAACGGGGCCGACGAGTCGCCCGCGCCCAAGGGGGCCGATCTCATCAAGAGCTTCCGCGTCGAGGATCCGTTCCTCGACAATGCCATCCTCGCCCTGAAGATGAACGGCGAGCCGATTCCGGCAGTGCATGGCGGTCCGGTGCGGCTGGTGATCCCAGGCTATTACGGCAACATGAACGTGAAGTGGCTGAGCGAAATCCTCTACGAGACCGAGGAATCACCGTCGCCCTTCCAGTCCAAGGCCTATCGCGAGGTGAAGAAGCCGGTGAAGCCGGGGACTTTCACCGTCAAGGACTACAACACCGGCAACTCGACCCCGACCTATGCCTTCAAGACCATGAGCGTGATCTTCTATCCGCTCGCGGAGGATCGGGTGAAGGCCGGGCCGGTCGAGATCCGCGGCGTGGCCTGGAACGACGGCCTTGCGCCGATCACCTCGGTCAGGGTTTCGACCGATGGCGGCAAGACCTGGCAGGACGCCACCATCGAGGGGGGCGCCGGCCCCTGGGCCTGGCAGAAATGGTCGCTTAAGACCAGTCTCGATGCCGGCACCCACGATCTGCGCTGTGTGGCGAGCGACGCCCTCGGCCGCAGCCAGCCGCTAGACGGCACCGTTGCCTGGAACCCGAAAGGCTACGAGTGGAACGGGGCCGACCTCGTCAGGGTCACGGTCGCCTGACGGCGACACCTCCCCGGGCATGGCCGGCGCCGCCGGCCATGCCTGCCTGTCTTCAACCTCCATCTGCCTTGCTGCGCTTGCGCTTCTCCCCCGCCAGTGCGGGCGGGGCAGGTGGGCCTTAGCGGAATCGAGAACCCCATGAGAGCGACACCGACGCATCTTCGCCCGAACAAGACCTGCGCCACCCTCTCCGTTATCGCCCCCGCTCCTGCCTCTGCGGCACTCCGGCCGCATTGCCTTGCGGCGCTACCCGGCGCGATTGGCCGTCTCGTGCTGACCGCGCTTCTTCTCGCCGGCGGCGCCGGCAGCGCCCCGGCCCAGAACATCGAACTGCCGCCCGGCCCCGGCCGTGCGCTCGTCTACGGGCGCTGCCGCACCTGTCACGATCTGCAATATGTCGAGGAGAGCAAGGGGCTCGACGCGGTCGGCTGGGACGGCATTCTCGACGACATGGAAAGCTATGGCGTCGTCCTCTCGCCCGAGGAACGCCGGAAGATCGTCGATTACCTTGCGACATACATGGGCGATCAACCGCCCCCGGCCCCGGCGGCCGCGGCAAGCGACCAGCCGGCGGATGGTGCGGCGCTCTATGCGGGAAATTGCGCCGGCTGCCACCAGGAGAACGCCGAAGGGGTGGAAGAGACCTTTCCGCCGCTTGCCGGCAATGACGATCTGTTCCTGTCGAAGGACTTTCTTGCCCGGGTCATCCTTCACGGGCTGAGCGGGCCGATCACGGTCAAGGGCGGGCAATATGACAACGAGATGCCCGCCTTCGACCACCTTTCCGATGCCGAGATCGCCGCTCTCGTGGCCTATCTGCGCAGCCATTTCGGCAACGACGCCGCCGCCCATCCCGACCTTGCGCGGCTCACCGCCGAGGATGTCGCGGTGTTGCGTGCGGAGGAGGCGGGCCCCGAAGCGGTGCGTGCGCTGCGCGACGAACTGGTCGGCAAGGGGCGGTGAAGCCATCGCCCCTGCCCTTGACCTTCGCCGCCGGCCGGGCGATGCGGGGGCATGGCCGCGGCACCGCTTCTGCAACTGAAAGGCATTTCCCTCGCTCTCGGAGACAAGACCCTGTTCGAGGGGGCCGATCTGGTCGTGCCCGAAGGGGGACGCATCGCCCTCGTGGGGCGCAACGGCTCGGGCAAGTCCACGCTGATGAAGGTGATGGCCGGGCTGGTCGAACCCGACCGGGGCGAGATCATCACTCCGGCGGGCATCGCCGTCGGCTACATGGAACAGGAGCCCGATCTTTCCGGCTTCGCCACGCTCGGCGACTATGCCCGTGCGCCGCTGCCGCCCGAAGAGGGCTGGAAGACCGACGCCGCGGCCGAGGGGCTCGACATCGACCTTTCGATCCCGGCCCCGGAGGCCTCGGGCGGCGAACGGCGCCGCGCGGCCCTCGTGCGGCTTCTGGCCCGGTCTCCCGATCTGATGCTTCTCGACGAGCCGACCAATCATCTCGACATCCTCGCCATCGACTGGCTCGAGGCGCATCTTGCCGCCACGCGCGCCGCCTTCGTCCTCATCTCCCATGACCGGGCCTTCCTCTCGGCACTGACCCGCCAGACCCTGTGGCTCGACCGCGGCAGGGTGCGGAAGATCAACCGGGGCTTCGCCGATTTCGAGGCCTGGCGCGACCGGCTCATGGAGGAGGAGGCGAAAAGCCTGCACAAGCTCGAACAGCGCATCCGGGCCGAGAGCCGCTGGGCGGTGGAGGGCATATCGGCCCGGCGCAAGCGCAATCAGGGCCGGCTCAGGCGCCTGGCCGAGATGCGGCGGGCCCGGGCCGAGTGGATCCGGACGCCGGGCAAGGCGGAAATGGCATTCGGTGCCGTGCCCGAAAGCGGGCGCCTCGTGATCGAGGCGAAGAACATCTCCAAGCGTTTCGGCGCGCGGGCGATCGTCGAGCGGCTGTCGCTGAAGATCATGCGCGGGGACCGGCTCGCCCTCGTCGGGCCCAACGGCGCCGGCAAGACCACCCTCATCCGCATCCTGATGAAGGAGATCGCGCCCGACGGCGGCCATGTGCGCCACGGGATCGGCCTCGTGCCCGCCGTCTTCGACCAGGACCGCGCCGCCCTCGATCCCGAAGCCACGCTCTGGGAAAGCCTGACGCTCGATCCGGCGCTCAAGGTCTCGGGCCGGTCCGACCAGGTGATGGTGCGGGGAAAGCCGAAGCATGTGGTGGGCTATCTCCGGGAGTTTCTCTTCGACGAGGCCCAGGCGCGGGCGCCGGTGGGCTCTCTCTCCGGTGGCGAGAAAGCGCGGCTGCTTCTCGCCCGCATCATGGCGCGGGAGCACAATCTTCTCGTGCTCGACGAGCCGACCAACGATCTCGACATCGAAACTCTCGACCTTCTCCAGGAGCTGATCGCCGATTACGAGGGCACGGTGCTCCTCGTCTCCCATGACCGCGATTTCATCGACCGCGTCGCCACCGCCACTCTCGCCCTGCCGGGGGACGCGCGCGCGCTGCTCTTTGCCGGCGGCTGGTCCGACATGATCGCCCAGAACGGCGGCACGCCGCCCTTCGCATCACGCACGGCCGACAAGCCGCGCAAGGCGGCGAAGACGGGCGAGCGGCCCGACCGGAAGCGTAAGAGGCGCGCCGGGCTCAGCTTCACCGAGCGGCACCGGTTCGACACGCTCCCCGGCGAGATCGAGCGGCTCGAGGGCGAGATCGCGAAGCTCGAGGCGCTTCTCGCCGACCCCGATCTCTATGCCCGCGACCGGGCGAAGTTCGACAAGGCGACGCGGCTGCTTGCCGAGCGGCGCGAGAAGCTCGCCACTCTCGAGGAGGAATGGCTGGCGCTGGCCGAGAAGGCCGAGAGCGCCGGGGAGACCGGGTAGGGGGCCTGTCGTCCGCTGCGCTGCGCCGTGCTCCGGGCGCTGCGCAGCGCTTCGCCGTGTCGCTCCCGGAGGTTCCCCGGAGGCTCGGGCGCCGGGATGCGGTCCGTGATCCCCGGTCGCGCCCGGTCCCTTCGGGAGTTCGGGGAAACGCCGCCACCGCTGCCGGGCGATGGAGGAGGACACCGCTGCCACCGCCGCCGTCGGCCGGCCCGGCACTCCCACTTTCGTGCCAGGCGACCCGTTATTGCCATGTTCGGTGCCCTCAGGCCGCGGCGACGAGACGGGCGACGAGGGCGGGCAGTTCGTGCCAGTCGGAAAAGGCGATGTCGTGGGGCAGGGCCGAGATGGGCGTCTTGCGATAGCCCTCGCTGTAGATCAGGAAGGGCAGGCCGGCGCGGCGGGCGGTCTCGGCGTCGGTTTCGCTGTCGCCGACATAGATCGCCGCCCGGCGCGAAACCCCGAGGGCCTCGAGCGTGGCCAGGAGCGGTGCCGGGTCGGGCTTCCTGACCGACAGCATGTCGCCCCCCTGCACATGGTCGAAGAAGCCCGCGAGATCGAGATGCGCGAGCACCGACCGGGCCGGGGAGACCGGCTTGTTGGTGCACACGGCCAGGGAATGGCCCGCGGCGCGCAGCGCCGCAAGGGCTTCGGGCACGCCCTCATAGGGCCGGGTGAGGTGAACGGCGCTGTCGTATCGGCGCTCGAATTCCTCGACCAGCGCGGGTTCCAGCGCCGGATCGAGGCCGGTTTCCCGCACGAGGCATTTCACCAGCCACGGAACCCCCTTGCCGATGAAGCCGGTGACGGTGGCCAGATCAAGCGGCCCCTTGCCGTGCTCGGCGAGAATGGCGTTGGCCGCGGCATGAATGTCGGGGGCCGAGTGGATGAGGGTGCCGTCGAGATCGAAGACGATGGCGGGCCGGGCGCTTACCATTGGTCGTCCTTCCACTTGATCGAGCAGCCCATCGACGGGGTCTGCTCCTCGGGGCCGCGGCCGGTCTCGGCCACCTGCTTCATCGCCTCGAAAAGTTCGCGGCGGGCGTCCGGCGGGGCGGCTTCCTTGCGCGAGGCGTCGAGCCGACCGCGATACTGCAGTTCCATGTCGGCGTTGAAGCCGAAGAAGTCGGGCGTGCAGACCGCACCCCAGGCCCGGGCCACTTCCTGGCTCTCGTCGCGCAGATAGGGGAACGGGAAGGCGAGTTCTTCCGCCCATTTCTTCATGTTCTCGAAACTGTCTTCGGGGTAGCGTTCGGCGTCGTTGGGGTTGATCGCGGCCACGCCGACGCCGAGGGCCTGCAGATCCTTTGCATCGCGAATGATGCGGTCGATCACCGCCTTCACATAGGGGCAGTGATTGCACATGAAGATGACGAGCGTTCCCTTCGGGCCGCGGATGTCCTCGAGGGTCCGGATCTTTCCGTCGGTGCCGGGAAGGGCGAAATCGGGCGGGGTCCAGCCGAAATCGCAGATCGGTGTGGTTACGGCCATGGTCTGTCTCCCTGGTTGTCGAAGCCCGGTCGGGTCGCGGTTGCGGGCAATGCCTTGCCCAGCCGCGCCGAGAGGCGCTCGAGCGGCAGGCAGGCGGTGAATTCCTCGACCACGAGCGCGGCTTCGCCGAAATCCTGATCGCGCGTGTAGGGGCCGGGTGCGACCACGGTGGCGATGCCGGCGCCCGTTGCCGAAAGGAGGCCGTTGCGGCTGTCCTCGAAGGCGATGACGGCTCCGGCGGGCAGCTCGAGCCGGGCGAGCGCGAGGCGGTAGATCTCCGGGTCGGGCTTCTTGTGAAGCACTTCGTCGCCCGAGGCGATCACGTCGAAGATCTCGGAGGCCGGCCGCCCCCAGATCGCCCGGCTCAGTGTCTCGACATTGGGGCGCGAGGTGGTGGTGGCGATGGCGAGCCGGAGCCCGTGGCGCCGCGCCTCGGCCAGAAGGGCGGCGATCCCGGGGCGCAGCGCGAGTGTCCCTTCGCCCACGATGCGGTCGTAGATCGCGGTCTTCTCGCCATGCAGGCGGGCGATCCCGTCGGCGGATAGAGCCGTTTCGGGCGCATGATCCCGGACATGGGCCGCGATGCGTTCCTTGCCGCCGGTGGTGGCGAGGAGCCGGCGGTAGTGTTCGCGGCTCCAGTGCCAGTCGAGCCCCCATCGTGCGAAGCTCTCGTTGAAGGCGCGCCGGTGCAGCTCCTCGGTTTCGGCGAGGGTTCCGTCCACGTCGAAGATCAGCCCCCGGAGCGGGGACGGCGTTGTACCGGCCATGATCCGCCTCCCGCCCCCCTTCAGCTCGCGAGCGGCACGAAGCGGTAGCTGCCGGGGCCGATCGGCTCGGCCTTGCCGATGCCCGGATGCGCGATGTGGTAGCTGATGAGGGTCATGTTCTCGCGTGCGATGCGCTCGAGCAGTTTCACGCGGGTTTCGGCTCCCTTCGCGAGATCCTGGTCGGAGCCCGAGGGCCATTCGGGATGCTCGAAGGCCATGTGGCGGTTGGTGATGGCGTCCCCCGTTACCAGCACCGGCCCCTCGGCGGTGGCGATGGCGTAGGAGTAATGCCCGGGGCTGTGGCCGAAGGTCGGGATCGCGAGCACGCCGGGCAGGATCTCGGTCTCGCCGTCGAACAGGGTGAAGAAGTCGGCGCCGAGCGTGTCGAGCCGCCGCCTGGCGCCGGCGGCGAAGGAGGCGCGAGGCGGGTCGATGACGTTGACCGTGTTCGGGTCGAACCAGTAGTCGAACTCGACCTTCCCCATCAGGTGCTCGGCTTCGGTGAAGACCGGTTCGTCGAAATCGTCGATCACGCCCCACAGATGGTCCGGGTGGCCGTGGGTGAAGACTACATGGGTGACGTCCTCGGGCGCGACGCCGATCTCGTCGAGCGCATCGACGAGCTCCCCCACGGTCGGCTGGAAGCCGCTGCCCGACCCGACATCGAACAGCACCGTCCGCTCCCCGTCACGAAGGAGCGTGACGTTGCAGGGGGGGGTGATCCTGTCGGGAATCCCGTCGAAGCCGTATTTCTCGAGAAGCGCTGCCAGTTCCTCCTGCGGTGCCGGCCCGAAGATGAAATTGCCGGGCAGGGTGAGATGGCCGTCCTTGAGAACGTCGATGCGGACATTGCCGATCTCGAGCGTGCCGAGCGCCCAGACGCGGGCCGGCAGGCCGGTGGCCAGCGCCGCGGCGCCCGAGGCGGCAATGAAATGGCGGCGGGTGAGTTTCATCGGGTGTCTCCCTGTGTCGCGTTTCTCGAAGAGGTCGCCCTGCAAGGATGGGCGTGTTGCCGGCCGGAGGCAAGCGGCCTGGCGGCCATCAGCCCGCGAGCGCCGCTTCGGCCGCTTCGCGGATCGCGCGAATGTTCGCGCCATAGACCGCCGGGTTCTCGACCGAGCCGCCCCGGAACACGGCCGAGCCGGCCACCAGCACGTCGGCCCCGGCCGCCGCCACCAGCGGCGCCGTCTGCGGCGTCACCCCGCCGTCGATCTGGATGTGGATGGGGCGGTCGCCGATCATCGCCCGCAGCCGGCGCACCTTCTCGGTCAGGTCGATGAAGCTCTGCCCGCCGAAGCCGGGGTTCACGGTCATCACCAGCACCATGTCGCAGATGTCGAGAACGTGCTCGACCGCCGCGGCCGGGGTGGCGGGGTTGAGCGCCACGCCCGCCTTCATGCCGGCGGCGCGGATCGCCTGGAGCGTGCGGTGGATGTGCGGGCCGGCCTCCACATGGGCGGTGAGCATGTCGGCGCCGGCCTCGGCATAGGCCTCGATCCACGGGTCCACCGGCGCGATCATCAGGTGCACGTCCATGAAGGTCTTCACATGCGGGCGAAAGGCCTTCACCGCCGGCGGCCCGAAGGTGAGGTTGGGCACGAAGTGGCCGTCCATCACGTCCACATGCACCCAGTCGGCGCCCTGTGCCTCGATGGCGCGGATCTCGGCGCCGAAATTGGCGAAATCGGCCGAGAGGATGGACGGGGCGATCTTGATCTTGCGGTCGAAGGACATGGGAGTTCTCCTGTTGGTCGGCAAGGGGGCGGGGCGGACCCGGCCTTTCCCGCACTCTAGCCGAGTTCGTAGTCGATGCTGATGCGGTCCGCTGCCACGGGGCGGAACTTCTCGTCGGCGAAGCGCACATGATCGGGGTGGGTGCGGTAGTGCGCGACGACCTCGGGTGCGGCGAAGCGGATCAGCCAGGCGAAGCGGTAGCGCGCATCGGGGTCGAGGGCAACGCCGTGCTCGATGCTGCGCACGCCGGGAATGGCGCCGAGCACCCGGCGGCCTTCCTCGGCCCGGGAGAGGGCCTCGGCCTCGTCGATGCCGGCGACATTGTAGATGATGAGGTGTTCGACCTCGCGCCAGGGGCGGCAGGCGGCAAGGCACCCGGCCGCCCGGCCGGCACTGCCCCACAGGGCGTTCATCCGCCGGCATTCGGCCTCGATCGCCGTATGGACGCCTTCGAGAAGGCCGGTATGGCCCTTCGCGCCTTGGGCGGCGTTGCGGCGGATGGTTTCGGCGGCCGCGTCGGAAAGAGCGGTGAAATAGTTGATCTTGCTGACGCCGTTGGCGATCAGTGCCCGATACTGCGCTTCCGTGAGCCCGGTGCCGCCGTGGATCACGAGCGGCATGGCGAGCCGGTGGTTGATGGCGGCAAGCCGGTCGATGTCGAGCCGGGGGGTTCCCCGCATCCGCCCGTGCACCGTGCCGATGGAGACGGCGATGCAATCGACGCCCGTCTCCTCGACGAAAGTTGCGGCCTCGTCGGGGGTGGTCATGCGCAGCTCGCCCGGATGCAGCTCGGCATCCTCCCCTTCGACGCCGGGCACATAGCCCAGCTCCCCCTCGACGGTCACGCCGCAGCGATGCGCCATCTCCACGACCTCGCGGGTGCGGGCGACGTTCTCCGCGAAGGGCAGGTGGGATCCGTCGAACATCACCCCGTTGCAGCCGAGGCGGATCGCGTCGATCGCCGATTGCAGGCTTTCGCCATGATCGAGATGGATCGCCACCGGCACGCTCGCCCGCCGGGCGGCCGCCACCGTCGCCGCCATGGCCAGGGTGAAGTCGAAATGGCGGAAATGGCTCTCGGCGAGCGACAGGATCACCGGAGCGCGGTCGCATTCGGCCGCGGCCATGATCCCTTCGAGGAAATGGAGCGAGACGAGGTCATAGGCACCGACGGCATAACCCGTGCGGTGGGCATGGACCAGCATGTCCTTCATGTTGACGAGCGGCATGGCAACGATCTCCCTTTTCCTCTCCGCTTGCCGTGGCCCTGCCGCCGCCCCTCAGCGGGTGAGCGCGGCAAAGAGCGTCGGCAGACGCTCGGGCAGGCGGCGGACATTGTCGATCACCGTGTATCCCGTCGGCCCGAAGATGCGGCTGACATAGGCGTCGGCCTCGGGGTCGAGGGTGAGGCAGTAGCTGTGAATGCCCTGCCGGCGCAGCTCCTCGACCGCCTTCTTCGTGTCCTGGCGCAGATAGCCCGGATCGCGCACGTCGATGTCGGCCGGCTCGCCGTCGGTGACGAGGAGGAGCAGCCGGTTTCTTTCGGGCCGGCGGGCGAGGAGGGTGCCGGCATGCCGCATGGCGGCGCCCATCCGTGTCGAGAGGCCGCCGCGCATGCCGGCAAGGCGGGCCTTCACCTCCTCGCCGAAGGGCTCCTCGAAATCCTTGAAGCGGTAATGGCGCACATCCTCGCGTCCGTCGGAATTGAAGCCGTGAATGGCGAAGGGATCGCCGATGCCGTCGATGGCGGTCGCAAGCAGGGCGGTCGCGTCGCGGGTGAGATCGAGCACGGTTTCGCCCGTCTCCTCTCCCTCCTCCTGCCCGCCGGCACCGCCCAGGCGGTCATTGGTCGATTCGGAAAGATCGATCAGGATCATGACCGCCAGATCGCGCCGGTTGATCCGGTAACGCATGGTGATGCGCGGATCGGGGTTGAGCCCCATGCGCAGCATCACCATCGCATCGACGGCGGCTCCGAGGTCGAGCACGTCGCCGTCCTCGAGCCTGCGTTCGCGCACGAGCCCCTGGGGCCTGAGCCGATCGACGATCTGCCGGATGCGGCGGGAGACGCCGCGATGGCGCGTGAGCACGTCATCGACGATGCCGGCCTCGCCCTTCTTCGGTCGGTGCTCCCAGACCGATACCCAGGCGGGGCGGTGGAGCTGCACCTGCCAGTCCCATTCGTCATGGTGGAACGGGCCGAGAACCGGATCCTTGCCCTCCATCTCGTTGAAGGAGATGCCGTGATCCTCGTAGGGAAAGAGCTCCGAGGACAGGGTCCAGATTTCCTGCGCATCGTCCCCGGCCGTCTCGACATCGACCTCGTTGACGAATTCCATCACGTTGACCTGGCGGCGGACCTGTCGCTCGCGCGGCGAGAGAAAAACGGTGTTCTCGAGCCAGTCTTCCTCCTCTTCCGACCAGATCAGCCGGTTGTCGTCGCGCCAGGGCAGGCGGATGCGCTCGAGAATCCGCAGCGAGGGCATGAGGTGCCGGGCCGAGAGATGGTCGAACAGGGCGAGGCCGAGGGTGCGGACGAGATCGTGGTCCTGCGGATGGCGCACGATCTGTTCGTGGAAATCGGCAATGATGGTGTCGATCTCGCCAATGCCGGTGCGGCTCTCTCCGTCGAGAAGGCCGGCGGCGAGCCGCTCGATCACCGGCAGGCCCTCATGGGCCGCTCCTTCGGCCGTGCCGGCGCCGCTTTCGGCGAGGATCCGGCGCCACAGCCGGCCCATCCCCGGAAAGTCGCGCATCGCGTTCCACTCGACGCGGGCATCCTCGAGCAAACCGATCATGAAACGCTGGGCCGGCGAGAAGGCCGTCTGCCCCGCCATCGGCCCTTCGGTATAGACCAGATGGGCGGCCATGTGCGCCGCCATCGCCCGATAGAGCTCGAGCCCCGGCACGGCACCGAGGTCGTCGACGGCATCGGGCAGATGCATCGCCCGCGCGGCAACGAAGGGGCGGAAGTTCTCGAGATCGGCCGAGGCGGGGCGGAGGAAGAAGTCCCGTCCCCAGAAGGCGCGGAGGTAGAAGTTGATCTTGCGCTGCACGTCGATGAAGAGCGTGCCGCGCCGTTCCTTCTGGAGAACGGCCTTGCTGTCCTCGGTCTCGAGGGCGAAATAGGCCCGCTGCCCGGCGAAGTCGCGGCGATAGGCCTCGGCGCCGAAATCGACCCAGCGCCTGAGCCCCGAGAGGGTGAGCCGTGCGAGCAGCTCGTCGATCACACCCAGCATCGGGCGGATGCCGCGCGGCGCCCGGGCCGACATGCGGTGCAGAAGCTGCAGCCAGCCGCGCAGAAGATCGGCGTCGCCGAGCCGGCGCGCCACCGCAGGCAGGGTGGAGACGACGAGAGCGAGCACCTCGCCCGAAACCATCGACGCCATCTTGAGAAGGGCGCCCATCACGTCGGGGATCACGTCCTCGCCGACCTCGCGGACGACGAGCGGCATCTCCTCGAGCCACAGCGTCGCCAGCCGCCCGCCGCGGCCCAGCCGGGCAAGGGCGCGCGCCCCCTCGAGCCAGGCCTCGAGACCGGCGGGCGAGATGTGCCGTGCGGCTTCGGTGACGAGCGTGTCGAGATGCTCGGCGAGGGCCGGATCGGCGGCGACGAGCTCGTCGCGATATTCGTCGAGATGGATGCTCATGGTCCTCGTCGCTGGCTGGGGCTCTGGCTGACGCACCTGGCCCCGGAAGAAGGGGATGCGGGGCGCTCCGGGCGTGCTCGGCGCCGGTTCCCCGCCGGCACGGGACATGCGATCCCGGCCGGCAGGGGCCTGCACCGTCGCCGCTCCCCCCGGCCACGGGCAGGGTTCCGGGGCATGTCGGCGGCACCGGCAGCCGCTGCGCCCCTTGCGCCGCGGTCAGCCGAAGAAGGTCGCGACCGCGGCCTCGAGCGTGTCGCGCATGTCCGCATCGTCGGTGATCGGCTCGATCAGCGCCATCTGGCAGGCCGCCTGCGGGGCGATTCCCTGGGCGATCAGCTGGCCGGCATGGATCAGGAGACGGGTGGACATGCCTTCGTCGAGCCCGTGGCCCTTGAGGTTGCGCGAGCGCTGGGCGATCTGCACCAGCCTTTCCGCCGTCTGCCGATCGACCCCGGCCTCGTGGGCTACGATCTCGGTCTCCACCTCGGTCGCCGGATAGTCGAAGCTCATGGCGCCGAAGCGCTGCTTGGTGGACTGCTTGAGATCCTTCATCATCGACTGGTAGCCGGGGTTGTAGGAAATGACGAGCTGGAAGTCCGGGTGCGCCTGCACGAGCTCGCCCTTCTTCTCGAGCGGCAGTTCGCGGCGGTGATCGGTCAGCGGGTGGATGACGACGGTCGTGTCCTGCCGCGCCTCCACCACCTCGTCGAGATAGCAGATCGCGCCGATGCGCGCGGCGATGGTCAGCGGGCCGTCCTGCCAGCGGGTGCCGTTGACATCGAGCAGGAAGCGGCCGACGAGGTCGGCGGCGGTCATGTCCTCGTTGCAGGCCACGGTGATGAGCGGCCGGCCGAGCTTCCAGGCCATGTATTCGACGAAGCGCGACTTGCCGCAGCCCGTGGGTCCCTTGAGCATGATCGGCATCCGCACCTGCCAGGCGGCGAGGTAGCGCTCCACCTCGTCGGCCACGGGCCGGTAGTAGGGTTCGCTCCCGATGCGATACTGGGCGACGAGGGCCTCGGGGGTGATGTCGGTCTGAAGTTCGGTTTCTGGCATGGCCTTGTTTCCTTCCGGGGGTTCCTTCCGGGCCTTGTCTCGTCTTCGGGGCGCGTCTTCGGGATGCGGTGTCTTCGGGCACGGGCCGGGGCGCAATCCTCGGCGGTGTGGCCCCCGGTCGGAAGCGGGGCCGCCGAAAGCGGGGCGATGCGGAGACGGACGGGCGGGGCGCCGCCGTTGCGCTGCCCGACCGCGGCGCCCTGCACGACCGGCCCGGCAGGGAGAGGGAAGGGAGGTGGCAACGGGGCCGGCCGTGCCGGGGCGAGGATCGTCCGCCGCGCGGGCGGACGGCGGGAGGGGGCGGGCCCGGAAGCCCGCCCGGCCCGTTTCAGGTCCGCGGGGTGAGCTTGTCGGCGCAGAACACCTGCTCGGGCGGGGTGCCGCGATAGACCACCATCGCCGTGCCTTGGGTCTGGTTGGTGTTGTCGTAGCCGATCAGCCGGACATGGTTGCCGGGGTTGGCCTCGTGGCAGGCATCGACTTCGGCGAGGATGCGATCGACATCGGTCTCGCCGAACATCGGCAGTTTCCACATGTACCAGTAGGTCGCCCGGGCATAGGCCGGCTCGATATGCTCGACCGCGGGGTTCCAGCCCTGCGAGACGATGTATTCGACCTGCTTGCGGATCTCCTCGCGGGTCAGCTCGGGCAGATAGGAGAAGGTTTCCATCTTGCGGCTGGCCGGATCGGAGATCCTCGAGGGATAGTCCTGAATGTCGCTCATGGCGTTGATCCTTTCATGGGGTTGTCGGCTCCGGCCGCCCGCAGGCGGCCGGAGGCGGGACCGGCCGGGGCCGATCAGCGATGCTGGACGTCGAGCTTGTCGACGGTGTCGAACTCGAACTTGATTTCCTTCCAGGTCTCCATCGCGACCTTGAGCTCGGGGCTGTGCTTCGCGGCCTGGGTGAGGATGTCCTTGCCCTCCTTCTCGAGCTCGCGGCCCTCGTTGCGCGCCTTGACGCAGGCCTCGAGCGCGATCCGGTTGGCCGCGGCGCCGGCGGCGTTGCCCCAGGGGTGGCCGAGCGTGCCGCCGCCGAACTGCAGCACCGAGTTGTCGCCGAAGATCGAGACCAGCGCCGGCATGTGCCACACATGGATGCCGCCCGAGGCCACCGGGAAGACGCCCGGCATCTGGCCCCAGTCCTGATCGAAGAAGATGCCGCGCGAGCGGTCCTCCTTGACGTAGCGGTCGCGCAGGAGGTCGATCCAGCCGAGCGTCGCCGCCCGGTCGCCCTCGAGCTTGCCGACGACCGTGCCCGAATGCAGGTGATCGCCGCCGAGGAGCCGCAGCATCTTCGCGAGCACGCGGAAGTTGATGCCGTGATTGGGGTTGCGGTCGATCACCGCGTGCATCGCCCGGTGCACGTGCAGCAGCATGCCGTTGTCGCGGCACCATTTGGCGAGCGACTGATGCGCAGCCCAGCCGAGGGTGAGATAGTCCGACATGATGATCCGGCTGCCGACCTCCTTGGCGAACTCGGCCCGCTTGAACATCTCCTCCACGTCCGGGGCGGTGACGTTCAGATAGTGCCCCTTCTTCTCGCCGGTTTCGGCCTCGGCCTTGTCGATCGCATCCTGGCAGAACAGGAAGCGGTCGCGCCAGCGCATGAAGGGCTGCGAGTTGACGTTCTCGTCGTCCTTGGTGAAGTCGAGCCCGCCGCGCAGGCATTCATAGACGGCACGGCCGTAGTTCTTGGCCGAGAGGCCGAGCTTCGGCTTGATGGTGCAGCCCAGAAGCGGACGGCCGTACTTGTCGAGCTTGTCGCGCTCGACATAGATGCCGTGGGGCGGACCGTGGCAGGTGGCGACGAACCACAGTGGGAAACGGATGTCCTCGAGGCGCAGGCCGCGCACGGCCTTGAAGCCGAACACGTTGCCGACCAGCGAGGTGAAGACGTTGACGATCGAACCTTCCTCGAACAGCCCCATCGGATAGGCGATGAAGGCGTAGAAGGCCTCGTCGTCGCCCGGTACGTCCTCGATCGCGTAGGCCCGGCCCTTGTAGTAGTCGAGATCGGTCAGAAGGTCGGTCCAGACCGTGGTCCAGGTGCCGGTGGAGCTTTCGGCGGCCACGGCGGCGGCGGCCTCCTCGCGCGGGACGCCGGGCTGCGGGGTGATCTTGAAACAGGCGAGAATGTCGCTGTCCTTGGGCGTGTAATCGGGATCCCAGTAGGTGTCCCGGTATTCCTTCACGCCGGCCTGATATGTCTTCGCCATCTGGCTCTCCTGCATTGTTTGGCCTGTGCCCGGCGCTTGCGCTCTGGCGCATCGCTCCGCGGATGCGGGCGGTGTCGCGGGCGGTGCCGGGCCGCGATACGGGTTAAAGCACAGGTTGGACTATCGGCAAAATCGATTGTATCAATGAGAAGCATAGAGAAAGGTCGATGTATCCGGTCGGGCCTGCCGGGAGAGGGCGGGAGCGGCGCCGGCGGCGCATCGCGCAGGGCGAACGGAGGCATGGGGTGGCACGGATGAAGATGAAGGAGGCGGACGGCGTCGCCGATTTCAAGCGGCCCGGAGAGCTGGCCCGGCGCGTGACCCTGCGCCAGCTCGAGATCTTCTCGGCCGTGGCCCGCACCGGAGGGGTGACGCGGGCGAGCGAGGCGCTGCATCTCACCCAGCCCACCGTGTCGATGCAGATCCGCAAGCTCTCGCAGACCATCGGCGCCGATCTGTTCGAGACGGTCGGCCGGCGGCTGGTTCTCACCCCCGAGGGGGAGCGGCTTCTTCAGGCGGCGGGCGACGTGTTCGACCGGCTCGATGCCTTCGAGGAGGAATGCCGCGCGCTCTCGGGCGAGGTGAAGGGGCGGCTCAGGATCGCGGGGGTGATGTCGGCCAAATACTTCCTGCCGCGGCTTCTGGGAGAGTTCCTGCGCGAGCATCCGGCGATCGAACCCCATTTCTCGGTCACCAATCGCGCCCGGCTGATCGACCGGCTGCGGATGGGGGAGGACGATCTCGTCATCATGGGACGGGTGCCGACGGGGCTCGATGTCGAGGCCCATCCCTTTCTCGACAACGAGCTCGTGGTGGTGGCCCCGGCCGATCACCCGCTGGCCGGGCGGCAGGGGGTGCCGCTCTCGGAGATCGCCCGCAGCCGGCTCCTGGTGCGCGAGCCGGGCTCCGGAACCCGCGTGGTGGTGGACAGCCTCTTTGCCGAGGCGGGGCTGACCTTCCGGCCGACGATGGAGCTCGGCTCGGCCGAGGCGATCAAGCAGGCGGTGCTGGCGGGGCTCGGCGTGTCGGTCCTGCCGAGGCTCAATGTCGCCCGCGAGGTGGCGAGTGGCGATCTGGCGATCCTCGACGTCGAGGGCTTTCCCCTGCATCGCGAGTGGTTCGCGGTGCATCTCGGGGGGCGGCGCCTTTCCCCGGCGACGCGCAGCTTCCTCGAATTCCTCCGCGTCCATGCCGAACCGCTCCTCGAAGGGAGGGCGGCGCGATCTCCCGCCGGTCGCGACCTGCCGCATGGCGGCGGGTGAACGGATGATGCGGGGCAGCAGGTGCGGTGCCGCTCGCGGTGATCGCCCGCAGCCGGCTCCTGATGCGCGAGCCGGGTTCCGGCATCCGCCGTTCGCCCCTCACGCGCCCATGGCCGAATGGTCCCGTGCATGCCGGCGGTTCTCGGCCGGAGGGTCGCGCAGCACATAGCCGCGCCCCCAGACGGTTTCGATGAAATGATCGCCTCCCGTCGCCTCGGCGAGTTTCTTGCGCAGCTTGCAGATGAACACGTCGATGATCTTGAGTTCGGGCTCGTCGATGCCCCCGTAAAGGTGGTTGAGGAACATTTCCTTGGTCAGCGTCGTGCCCTTGCGCAGGGAAAGGAGTTCGAGGATCTGGTATTCCTTGCCCGTGAGGTGCACCGGCACGCCATGCACCCGGGCGGTCTTGAGATCGAGATCGACCTCGAGCGGGCCGGTGCGGATCACCGATTCGGCATGGCCCTTCGAGCGGCGGATGATGGCGTGGATCCGGGCGATCAGCTCGTCACGGTGAAACGGCTTGGTGAGATAGTCGTCGGCGCCCGAGGTGAAGCCGAGAACCTTGCTGTCGGGGGTGTCGTCGCCCGAAAGGATGAGGATCGGCGTGTCGATCCGCGCCATCCGCAGCCGCCGCAGTACCTCGTGCCCTCCCATGTCCGGCAGGCCGAGATCGAGAAGCACGAGATCGTAATCGTAAAGCCGCGCGAGCTCGATCCCCTCTTCGCCGCTGTCGGTGGCATAGACGTTGAGATTGGCGCTTCGGAGCACCAGTTCGATGTTGCGGGCCGTGGTCGGGTCGTCCTCGATGAGCAGGATGCGCATGTCCTTCCCCTTGCGGTTGGCGTTTCTTCTGCATTTGACCATGAACTCGTTAACAAGGGGTTATCCCGGGTGGATACCATACCAGCTGCATGAACAACTTATGGTTGCGCGGCCCGGGCATGCAAGCGTTCTCTTGCCGCCGGCCGTTCGTTTCGATTCTGAAAACAAAGCCGGTCGAGAGGGGGCGCAACATCTGGTCGTTCTTCCCTTTTCTTGCCGCGAGATCATGTGGCCCTCGCGAAAGGCACGTCGGACTTTCCCGCCGCGTCGGGGGAATGTCGGGGACGAAGGTTCCGGCCCCGCAGGCATTTTTTCCTTCGTGCGGGGCGAATCACCCGCGGTCGGAAGAGGAGCGGCCGCTCGCCCGGTCGGGCGGCGGGTCCGAACCGGCGGGCTTTCGCGCCCGGCGGCGGGTCGCGGCCGGGCGCCTTGCCGCCGAGACCTTGAGGCCGGCGCGGCCGTGGCGCATCCATGCGGCGATCCAGCCCTCGAGCTCCTCGGGCGACAGATCGTAGCGCGCGCAGGCCTCGTCGGCGCTGATGAGGCCGTGACGGACCGCGATCGCCACCAGCTCCTTGCGGCTGGCGACCCAGCGCTGCGTGTCGGCCGGCGGCAGGTCGGCCAGCGAGATGCGGCGCCCGTCGGCAAGGGCGACGATCGCCCGGCGCACCTTGGCCGGAGGCGCCCCCCCGCCCGCGGGCGGCGCCTGCGGCCCTTTCGGCATGTCGCCGCGGCCCGGATGCGGCTTTCCTTTCCTCGTCATGCGCTCTTCCGTCCTTGCGCCCCCGCAGCAAGGATCGCGCCCGGCCGTTAACACGAGGTGAATGCCCGGCTTGAGAATGCCGCCGATTTTCCTATATTGCCCGGACAATCTTCCGGGAACGTGCCATGACCTTGTCTTCCACCAGCGCCGCCGCGGCGCGGACGGCGCCGCGTCTCAATTCGCTTGGTCTGCCCAAGCCGCCTGCGGAAACCCGCGTGGTCGTCGCCATGTCGGGCGGGGTGGACAGTTCCGTCGTCGCGGCCCTGCTCAAGGAGGAGGGCTACGATGTCGTCGGCATCACGCTTCAGCTCTACGACCATGGCGCCGCGCTGGCGAAGAAGGGGGCGTGCTGCGCCGGTCGCGACATTCACGATGCCCGCCGCGTGGCCGAAGCCATGGGCTTCCCCCATTACGTGCTCGATTACGAGAACCGCTTCCGCGAAACGGTGATCGACGAATTCGCCGACAGCTATCTCGCCGGCGCCACGCCGGTGCCCTGCATCCGCTGCAACGAGCGGGTCAAGTTCCAGGATCTGCTCGAGACGGCACGCGAGCTCGATGCCGACTGCATGGCCACCGGCCACTACATCCGGCGCCGGCTCGGCCGCGGCGGCCCCGAGCTGCACATGGCGGCCGATCCGCGCCGCGACCAGTCCTACTTCCTATTCACCACCACCCGCGAGCAGCTCGACTTCCTGCGCTTTCCTCTCGGGCATCTGAAGTCCAAGGCCGAAACGCGGGCGCTCGCGGCCCGCTACGGCCTGCCGGTGGCCGACAAGCCCGACAGCCAGGACATCTGCTTCGTGCCCGACGGCAATTATGCGGCCCTGATCGAGAAACTCAGGCCCGGCGCGGCGGAGCCCGGCGAGATCGTCGATATCGAGGGGCGGGTGCTCGGGCATCATCAGGGCGTGATCCGCTACACGGTCGGCCAGCGGCGCGGCCTCGGCATCTCCGGCACCGCCGAGCCGCTCTATGTGGTGCGGCTCGACCCCGAGAAGCGCCGGGTGGTGGTCGGTCCGCGTGCGGCGCTGCAGACCCGGATCGTGCCCGTCGCCGAGGTCAACTGGATCGGCGACGGCGATTTCACCGACCGCTCCGAATGGGAGGCGGCGGTGCGGGTACGCTCGACGCGGCCGCCGGCTCCGGCCATCATCCGGCCCCTCGGGGGGCGGCGAGCCGAGGTCGAGCTGCTTGTGCCCGAGGAAGGCGTCGCGCCGGGGCAGGCCTGCGTGTTCTACGAGCGCGGCGGCACCCGGGTTCTGGGCGGCGGCTGGATCGTCCGGCAAGGCTGATAGCGCCGCGCGGCCCCGTGCCGGGGCGGTGCCCTCTGCCTGCACGGACGGTCAGTCGCGCGTGATCACGGTGCAGTCCTTGCCGGCTTCGGGGGACGGGGACTTCTCGCGGGCATGGCTCCTGCAATTGGCGACGGCCTGTGCCTCCGCCAGCGCCCCGCTGCGGGCATCGACGCTCATGCCCCAGGCCCCGCTCGTGCGCGAGACGGCGAAGGCCTTGTGCCTGCGGGCCCGCAGATAGCTCTTGCGGAAGGCCCGGGTCGCGCTCATCGACAGGGTGATCCGCGGCGCCTTGCGGGCAAAGCCCTTGGGCAGGATCTCGGCGACGACCACGCAGGGCCGCTCCCCCTTCTTCAGCCTGGCGTTGCAGCTGGCCAGCGCCTCGGCGGCGGCATGGTCGAGATCGTGGTAATTGACCGCGGCGGTCGCGCTCTCGTCATAGAGCCCGCGATCGGGCGAGGCGGCGAAGGCGCCGTAATAGGGCTGGGTCTTGCCGGCAAGCCGGAGCCCTTGCGCGAGATCGGGGCCGATCCAGCCCGCCGTTATCCGCACATCGGTGCGCCCCGGGCGGGTCGAGAACAGCTGACGGGCGATCTCCCGGGCCGAGGGCAGGGGGGCGGGCGGCTCGGGGCCGGCGGCCCGGCCCGGAAGGGGCGGAGCCGCTGCGAGCAGCAGGGCCGCGAGGGCGAGCCCCGCCGTCGTGCGCGGCCGTCGCAGGGGGGCGGCTTCCTCCGGCCGTGATGTCCTCGGGATGTGCGCCGTCATCGGTCCGCCACTCCGCCCTCCCGTCCTGCGTCGCTCGGCCAGTCATGCCACGGAGGCGGCGGGGCGGCAAGGGGCAGGGGCCTCGTGCGGCTCCGGCGGCACATGCCGGTTGACATGGCGTCCGTTCCCTCCTTCATTCGATTGCAGGAGCGCCGGTCCCGAAGAGCGGCGACACAATGCCAGGGAGGCCCGCCATGTATGAAAAGATTCTCATTCCGCTCGATCTTGCCGAGGGGGCGCCGGTGCACGATCTCGTCGCCATCGCCCGCTGCCTCGGGCAGGAGGGAACGGTCTATACCTTCCTGCACGTGATCGAGGACATCCCGGCCTATATCGCCCAGGAGATCCCCGGAGACGTGCTCGACGGGGTGCGCAGGGAAGTCGAGGCCCGGCTCAGGGAGATCAAGCTCGAGAGCGGGCTGCCGGGCGAGGTGGTGGTGCGCAAGGGGCATCCGTCCACCGTCATTCTCGACGAGATCGAGGAGCGCGGTCATGACTGCGTGGTGATGGGCTCCCATCGCCCCGGTTTCGCCGATCTGCTCCTCGGTTCGACGGCGGCGCGCGTCGTGCGCCATGCGCCCTGTTCGGTTCATGTCCATCGTCCGGCCGCTGCGAGCTGAGGCTGTCGGCCGGGGCCGAGGGGAACGCCCCGTGCGGTGCGGAAGGCGGGGGTCGCGGCTCCCGCCTTTTCTCGTCGGCCGAGGCGTGCGAACATTCGCGAGATGGCCGCCGGCGACGGGATTGGTGCGACGACCGATGCGACGACCGATGCGACGACCGGTGCGACGACCGGTGCGGCGGTTCCGGGGGTTGTGCCGGGAAGAGGCACCGGTCCTGCGCCTTTCGGGCAGGCGAAGGCGGAGGCGCGTGGAGGGACGCCGGATCGTGCGGTCGGGAATGATCGCGACATGCGCCGGCACCCGTTTCGGACATGCGCGGCTGTGCGCTTTCCGCACGCAGGACGGCAGGCGGAGGCGAGAGACGGGGGCGCGAGGGAAGGGTGCGGCAAGCTGGCGCGGCTGACGGGACTCGAACCCGCGACCCCCGGCGTGACAGGCCGGTACTCTAACCAACTGAGCTACAGCCGCAATCGGCGCTCGAGCGGATGTGGCGCGGCTGACGGGACTCGAACCCGCGACCCCCGGCGTGACAGGCCGGTACTCTAACCAACTGAGCTACAGCCGCTCATGCACCCCCTCGAAGCGCGTGACGGCTATTTAGGGGGGCACTCCTCCCCCGTCAAGCGGGAAATCGGCGGCGGCGGGGCAAGGGGCGAGGCGGGACGGTCCTTTTCGGCATGGGGGCGGTGGTGAAGCGGGCGATGGATCGGCCTCCTCCGCCATATGCGGCGCGGCCTGCCGGCGGCTCTTTCCGGCAGGGGAGACGCGGAGAGGGCAGGGGTGATTGTGCCGCCCCTCCCGCTCCGCTATCGCAGGGGCATGGAACCGATGACGAAAGGGGCTGCGGTGCCGGCGGCGCGGAAGCAGGAGGCGGCGATGCCAGACCCGGCGCGTCTGCGCTTCCTGCGCCTTGGCACCGACACGCTCGATGCCATCGGCACCGGGCTCGGCGCGCGCTGCACGACGCTGCCGGTCCGCCCGCTGGCAGGGATCGGCGCGCTTCTGCGCCGCGGGTTCGGAGCGGGGCTCGGCGAGATCGGCCGGGCGCTCTTCCGCCCCGATGCCGAGACGCGGGCGGCCGTCTGGCTCAACATCCGCCGGCGGGCGCTCCGGCTGCCCTGGCTGTTCGATCATGCCCCGGTGCTGGCGGTCTATGGCGCGGTCAAGCGGCTCGAGGCCCTCGGGCTGCGCCATGCCATCGCCGCGGCGCTCGACGCGGAGGCGGCCCGGCCCGATCCGGCGGTCGCCCTCGTCTTCAACGGCTCGAAATATCCCGAGATCATCCTGGCCCAGGAGACGGCGAAGCGGCGCCTGCCGCGGCTCTTTCTCGAGAACGGTCATCTGCCCGGCACCTTCCAGATGGATCCGTGCGGCATCAACGCCGATGCCTGTCTGCCGCGCGATCCCGCCTTCTACCGGAAGGCGGCGGCGCGATACGGGGAGGAGGCGCTGCCCCGTGCGGTGGGGGAACGGGCGGCCAAGCTGCGTCACGCGGGGGAGGTGGCTCTGCCCGAGCGCTTCGTGTTCGTGCCCTTCCAGGTGCCGAGCGACGTGCAGGTGCTGCGCCATTCGCCCTGGATCCGCGACATGAGGCATTTTCATGCCGAGCTCGTCGCGGCCGCCGATCGCAACCCCGCGGTGACCTTCGTCATCAAGGAGCATCCGAGCTGGAAGCGGCCGATCGCCGGCCGGGTGCCGCCGCATCCGCGCGTGATCTTCGCCAATGGCGCCCGCACCCCCGATCTCATCCGCCGGTCCGAGGCGGTGCTGACGATCAACTCGACCGTCGGCATCGAGGCGCTGGTGCTGGGGCGGAAGGTGATCGTGCTCGGAACGGCGATCTTCGCCCTGCCGGGGCTGGTGCTCACGGCGCGCGACGCCCGAACGCTCGACGCGGCGCTGGCGGCGCTCCCCGGTTTTCGCCCCGACGCGGCGCTGCGCCGCGGCTTTCTCGGCCATCTGGCGAACGCGTTTCTGGTTCCCGGTTCCTGGCGGGAATGGTCCCCCGACTTCCCCGCTCATGCGGCCCGCAAGATCGCCGGCCGCTGGCCGCGCCACGACTGAGATGGGCGGGGCGGTCGGGCGCGCCCGTGCACCGGATGCGGCGACCGCTCCGCGATCCTCCCGCCGGGTCCCTGTCCGGCCCCCGTCCGCTGTGCTCCCGAAATTGCTCCCGGCCTTCACGCATGGGGCAGGAAGCGGCCCCGTTCGTCGGCGATGAAATCATGCACCCGCTGCGCCGCCGGCGAGAGCGGCTCGTGGGCCCGCTGGAGAAGATACCACTGACGGATGATCGGCAACCCGTCGGCCGTGATGGTCGCGAGCCGCCCGGCCTTGAGCTCCTCGGTGACGGTGTGGAGCGAGATCAGGGCGATGCCGAGCCCCGCCATCACCGCCTGCTTGATGGTCTCGTTCGAGCCGATCTCGACCACCTCGTAAGGCATGCCGCCGCCGATGCGGTCGAGATAGCGCATCATCAGGATGCGCGTGCCCGACCCCGGCTCGCGCGCGAGGAAGGTTTCGGCCAGGATCTCGTCGGGGTCGATGTTGCCGCGGCCGACCAGCGGGTGGCCCGGCGGGGCGATCAGCACATGCGGGTGAGCGCCGATGCGTTCGGCCACCACCTTGGGCTCGCGCGGCGGCCGGCCCATGATGGCGAGATCGATCAGCCCCTGCTGCATCATCGATATGATCTCGCCGCGATTGCCGACCTTGAGCATCACGGCGATCCCCGGCATCGCTTCCTTGAGCCGGGCCACGAGCTGCGGCGCGAAATACTTTCCGGTCGAGACCACGCCCAGCGTGACGACGCCCTCATGGCCCTTGGCAAGGGCGTCGATCCGTTCGATGGCCTGGCCGAGCACGGCGTCGATCGTGCGCTGGGCCCGCAGCACCACCGCGCCGGCCTTGGTGAGACGGGCCGGAGCGCCGCCGCCGCGATCGACGAGGCGCACTCCGAGATTCGTCTCGATCTGAGTGAGCTGGGCATGGACGGCCGGGGCGGTGAGGCCGAGGCTCTGGGCGGCCCCGGACAGACTGCCGCACTCGGCGATGGCGCCGAGCACCCGTAACTGCTTGAAAGTCAAGGATTCGATCTTTGCCATTCAGGATTATCTAACGTCTATTTGTCCTTTTTAAATTTTCTTATCCCCGCTTTTTTGCGATGACAAGGCCGAACATGCGGCCATGTCCCTGGCCGGAGGAGAGATCGCCATTGGCGGCAGCCGATCCGGTGCGGTCGGGAGAGGGCCGCCCTTTCCGCCTTCGGCCGGGCATGGCAGCGCAGTCAGGGAGTGACGACATGACGACGGACACCGCCAAGGACGTGATCGATACGACTCATATCCCTGGGGAACTGCAAGCGGTGATGGCGGCCCTCGCTGGCGAGGCCCGGGGGCTGGCGCGCAAGATCGCCCGCGGCCCCCTGGCCGGTGCGCTCGGAGCCGCGGTCGGCGAGAACACCGACGGCGACACCCAGAAGGCCCTCGATGTCGAGGCCGACGAGGCCTACATGAAGGCGTTCGGGGGCACCGGCGTGCGCTGGTATGCCTCCGAGGAGCAGAGCGATGTCGTCGAGATCGACCCCGCGGGTCGCTTCGCCCTCGCCATCGACCCGCTCGACGGGTCCTCCAACATCGACGTCAACGTGTCGATCGGCACCATCTTCTCGATCTTCGAGGCGAAGGACGATGCGGAGGCCTCATTCCTGCGCCCCGCGAACGAGCAGATCGCCGGCGGCTATGTCATCTTCGGCCCGCAGACCGGGCTGGTCGTCACCTTCGGCGACGGCACGCAATATTATGTGCTCGATCCGGACACGGGCCGATTCGTGCTGGTCGAGGAGCGGATGAAGCTGCCGGAGGAGACGCGGGAATTCGCCATCAACGCCTCGAACATGCGCCACTGGCCGCGCCCGGTCCGGGCCTATATCGAGGACTGCCTGGCGGGCAGGGAAGGGCCGCGCGACAAGGACTTCAACATGCGCTGGGTCGCCTCGCTCGTTGCCGAAACCCATCGCATCCTCTCGCGCGGCGGCATCTTCCTCTATCCGGGCGATGCCCGGCCGGGCTACGAGCGCGGCCGGCTGCGGATGGTCTATGAATGCGCGCCGATCGCCTTCGTCATCGAACAGGCCGGCGGGCTTGCCACCGATTGCTGCGACCCGATCCTCGGGCAGAAGGCGGACAGCCTCCATGCCCGCACCCCCTTCGTCTTCGGTTCGGCCGACGAGGTGACGCGGGTCGCCACCTATCACGATCTGCCCGAGCGCGAGACCTCGGCCCTGTTCAACCAGCGCGGCCTCTTCCGCGCCTGAGGCGGCGGGCCCCTGCGCCGACCCGGGAGACGGGGCTGGCGGATCCTCCCATTTCGTGCACAAGGAGCACCCCATGAGCACCAAGCATCCCATCATCTCGGTGACCGGTTCCTCCGGGGCGGGCACTTCGACCGTCAAGCGCACCTTCGAGCAGATCTTCCGCCGCGAGGGCGTGACGGCGGCCTTCATCGAGGGCGATGCCTTCCACAGGTTCGACCGCAAGGGCATGCGCGAGGAGATCGCCCGCCAGAACGAGCTCGGCAATCCGCACTTCTCCCATTTCGGGATCGAGGCGAACCTCCTCGACGAGCTCGAGGCGGTGTTCGACGAATACGGCAGGCAGGGCACCGGCCGCACGCGTCATTACGTGCACGATCTCGAGGAAGCGGAGAAATACGGCGTGCCGCCCGGCGAGTTCACGCCCTGGGAGCCGTTCCCGGAGAACACCGACCTCCTGTTCTACGAGGGGCTGCACGGCGCGGTGAAGGCCGACGGTATCGACATCGCCGGCAAGGTCGATCTCAAGATCGGGGTCGTGCCGGTCATCAACCTCGAATGGATCCAGAAGATCCACCGCGACAAGGCCGCCCGCGGCTATTCCACCGAAGCGGTGACCGACACGATCCTGCGGCGGATGCACGACTATGTGCACGTCATCTGCCCGCAATTCTCCCAGACCGACATCAATTTCCAGCGCGTGCCGGTGGTCGATACGTCCAACCCCTTCATCGCGCGGGACATTCCGAGCCCGGACGAGAGCCTCGTCGTCATCCGCTTCAGGAATCCCGCGGGCATCGACTTCCCCTATCTTCTGTCGATGATCCACGACAGCTGGATGAGCCGTGCCAACTCGATCGTCGTTCCCGGCGGCAAGATGGATCTGGCGATGCAGCTGATCTTCACGCCGATGATCCACCGCCTCGTCGAGCAGGCCAAGCGGGCGCGCTGAGTGCCACCTCCCCAACCATCCATCGAGGGTGCCATGAACAGACAGGTCAAGATCGAAACCGGCGAGGAGAAGCTGATGGCCAATGCCATCCGTTTCCTGGCCATGGACGCGGTGCAGGCCGCCAATTCCGGCCATCCGGGCATGCCGATGGGCATGGCCGACGTGGCGACGGTGCTCTACAATCGTTTCCTCGATGTCGATCCGACGAAGCCCGACTGGCCCGACCGCGACCGCTTCGTGCTGTCGGCCGGGCACGGCTCGATGCTGCTCTACGCCATTCACCACCTCCTCGGCTACGAGGACATGGACATGGAGCAGCTCCGGCATTTCCGCCAGCTCGGCTACCGCACCGCCGGGCACCCGGAATACGGTCATGCCGCCGGGATCGAGACCACCACCGGCCCCCTCGGCCAGGGACTCGGCACCTCGGTCGGCATGGCGCTGGCCGAGCGGATGATGAACGCCCGCTTCGGCGGCGATCTCGTCGATCACTGGACCTATGTCATCGCCGGCGACGGCTGCCTGATGGAAGGCATCTCCCACGAGGCGATCGACATGGCCGGTCATCTGCAGCTCGGCAGGCTGATCGTGCTGTGGGACGACAATTCCATCACCATCGACGGCTCGACCGACCTTTCCACATCGACCGACCAGCTCGCCCGCTTCGCCGCCGCCCGGTGGCACACGATCCGGGTTGACGGGCACGACAACGAGGCCGTGGCCGCCGCCATCGAGGAGGCGCGCAACGATCCGCGACCCTCGCTCATCGCCTGCAGGACCGTGATCGGCCAGGGCGCTCCCAACAAGGCCGGCTCCCACAAGGTGCACGGCGCGCCGCTCGGCGAGGAGGAAATCGCCGCCGCCCGCGAGGCGCTCGGCTGGCAGTGGCCGCCTTTCGTCATCCCCGAGGAGGTCTATGCGGCCTGGGGGCGCGTCGCCGCCCGCGGGCGCGCCGCCCGCGAGGCCTGGGAGGCGCGTCATGCCGCCTCGCCGAAGCGCAGCGAATTCGACGCCTGGATCGCCGGCGAAATTCCGGCCGCTCTTGCGGACCGCATGGCCGCGCACAAGGCGAAGCTCGTCGCCGAGAAGCCGAAGGTGGCGACCCGCAAGGCTTCGGAAATGGCGCTCGAGGTGATCAACGCCACCGTTCCCAACATGGTCGGAGGCTCGGCCGACCTCACCGGTTCGGTCAACACCCTGACCTCGGGCATGACCCCGGTGCGTCCGGGGGCGTATGCCGGCAACTACATCCATTACGGCATTCGCGAATTCGAGATGGGCGCGGCGATGAACGGCATCTCGCTGCACAAGGGCTTCCGCCCCTACGGCGGCACCTTCTTCGTCTTTTCCGACTACGCCCGCCCGGCGATCCGGCTCTCGGCGCTGATGGAGCAGCCGGTGATCTATGTCATGACCCATGATTCGATCGGTCTTGGCGAAGACGGGCCGACCCATCAGCCCGTCGAGCACCTCGCCGCCTGCCGGGCCATGCCGAACCTCACGGTGATCCGCCCGGCCGATCCGGTGGAGACGGCCGAGGCCTGGGAGATCGCCCTGGCTTCGGAAAGGACGCCGGTCATGCTGGTGCTCACCCGCCAGGGGGTGCCGACGGTGCGCGGGAGCGCCGACGAGAACCTGACCGCGCTGGGCGGCTATGTGCTGCGCGAGGTCGAGGGCGGGGTCGGCGCCCGCGACGTGACGCTGATCGGAACCGGCTCGGAAGTGTCGGTGGCGCTCGATGCGGCGGAAAAGCTCGCCGATGACGGCATTCGCGCGGCGGTGGTTTCCCTGCCCTCCTTCGAGCTTTTCGCGGCCCAGCCGAAGGCGTATCAGGAGGCCGTGCTCGGCACCGCGCCGCGCGTCGGCGTCGAGGCCGCGGTGGCGCAGGGCTGGTGCGAGGTGCTCGGGCCGAACGGTGCCTTCATCGGCATGACGGGCTTCGGCGCGTCGGCGCCGGCCCCGGCCCTGTTCGAGCATTTCGGCATCACTGCCGACAAGGTGGCCGAGGCCGCCCGGAAACTGGTCTGAACGAGACGAGGAACAGGAGAGAGAGAATGACAGTCAAGGTCGCCATCAACGGCTTCGGCCGCATCGGTCGCAACGTGCTGCGCGCGATTCACGAATCGGGCCGCGACGACATCGAGGTCGTCGCCATCAACGATCTCGGTCCGGTCGAGGCCAATGCCCATCTCTTGCGTTATGACAGCGTCCACGGCCGTTTCCCCGGCGAGATCATCACCGGCGAGGACTGGATGGATATCGGCCGCGGCAAGATCAAGGTGACGGCGATTCGCGATCCCGGGGAGCTACCCTGGGACGGGGTCGATATCGCCATGGAGTGCACCGGCCTCTTCACGAAGCGCGAGGCGGCCGCGGCCCATCTCGAGAACGGCTCGAAGCGCGTGCTCGTCTCGGCGCCCTGCTCGGGGGCGGACAAGACCATCGTCTTCGGCGTGAACCACGACACGCTCACCGCCGAGGATCTGGTGGTCTCCAACGCCTCCTGCACCACCAACTGCCTCAGCCCGGTGGCCAAGGTGCTCAATGACGCCATCGGTATCAAGCGCGGCTTCATGACCACCATCCACTCCTATACCGGCGATCAGCCGACGCTCGACCGCCTCCACAAGGATCTCTACCGCGCCCGCGCCGCGGCGCTCTCCATGATCCCGACCTCCACCGGCGCGGCCAAGGCCGTCGGTCTGGTGCTGCCGGAACTCGCCGGCCGGCTCGACGGGGTGGCGATCCGCGTGCCGACGCCGAATGTCTCGGTGGTCGATCTGGTCTTCGAAGCCGCGCGCGAGACTTCCGTCGAGGAAATCAACGAGGCGATCCGCGCCGCCGCCGACGGGCCGATGAACGGCGTTCTCGGCTATACCGAGGACAGGAACGTGTCGGTGGACTTCAACCACGATCCGCGCTCCTCGATCTTCCACATGGACCAGACCAAGGTGACGGACGGCAATTTCTGTCGCATCCTCTCCTGGTACGACAACGAGTGGGGCTTCTCCAACCGCATGGCCGACACCGCCGTGGCCATGGCCCGGTTCCTCTGACGGCGCAGGGGGCGGCCGGGCCGCCCCCTTCCGCGTTCCGCCGGACGGTCCCCGACGATCCGCGAACCCACCCGACGATCCGCAAGACGATCCGAAAGGAGACGCCAAATGCCTCTCATCACCCTTCGCCAGCTTCTGGACTATGCCGCCGAGCACGATTTCGGCGTGCCGGCCTTCAACATCAACAACATGGAACAGGGCCTCGCCATCATGCGCGCGGCCGCGGCCACAGACAGCCCGGTGATCATCCAGGCCTCGCGCGGCGCCCGGTCCTATGCCGGCGACATCATGCTCCAGCACATGATCAAGGCGCTGGTCGAGATGTTCCCCGACATTCCCGTCGTCATGCATCAGGACCACGGCAACAACGAGGCCACCTGCCTGTCGGCCATCCGCTACGGTTTCACCTCGGTGATGATGGACGGCTCGCTCGAGGCCGATGCCAAGACGCCGGCCTCCTACGAATACAATGTCGGCATCACCCGCCGCGTCGCGGAGATGGCCCACTGGGTCGGCGCATCGGTCGAGGGCGAGCTCGGCGTTCTCGGCTCGCTCGAGACTGGAGAGGCCGCCAAGGAGGACGGCTCGGGCGCCGAGGGCAAGCTCACGCGCGACATGCTCCTGACCGACCCCGACCAGGCCAGGGACTTCGTCGAGAAGACCCGGGTCGATGCGCTGGCCATCGCCTGCGGCACCTCCCATGGCGCCTACAAGTTCTCGCGTAAGCCCACCGGCGACATTCTCGCCATGGACCGCATCGCCGAGATCCACGAGAAGATCCCCCATGTCCATCTCGTGATGCACGGCTCGAGCTCGGTGCCCCAGGAGCTGCAGGACATCATCAACGAGTTCGGCGGCGAGATGCCCCAGACCTACGGCGTGCCGGTCGAGGAGATCGTCCGCGGCATCAGGCACGGGGTGCGCAAGGTGAACATCGACACCGATCTGCGCATGGCCGCCACCGGCCAGTTCCGCAAGGTGGCGAAGGAGAAGCCGCGCGAGTTCGACCCGCGCAAGTTCATGATCCCGGCCATGGAGGCGATGGAGAAGGTCTGCCGCGAGCGCTTCGAGGCCTTCGGCACCGCCGGTCACGCCTCGAAGATCAAGCCGATCCCGATGGACGAGATGGCGAAGCGCTACGCCGCCGGCACGCTCTGAACCGCCTGCAGGGACATGCCGACGAACGGTCGAAGGGCGCCCCGCGGGGCGCCCTTTCCGCGTGCCGCACCCGGTGAGCGTCGGGCGGCGCCACGAAGGAAGGAGCGCCCGCCGCGGAAGAGGGGCAGGGGCCGGAACAGCCCCGGAGCGGGTTTGCCTTCCCGCCCCGGCTGCGGAAGAAGGGGCGGATCCGTCGGGGAGAACGCCCCATCTCTCCGCCCTCTGATACCGCTGGAGAATGCGGTTGATCTTCCCTGCCTCGTGCCCCGTCTCTCCGATGGGATGCGCTCGTCGTCCTTCGCTCACCGGTGGATGCTGTCGAAGGAAGGAGGGGGCGCCGCCTCCTGATGTTGTCGGGGGCTTGCGTCCTGCCGCCCGCCCCGGTTAGCTCGCGCCATGAAACCGTCCCCTTCCGACCACGAGGATCCGGTCAGGGCCACGGGCGTTGTCGTCGCCCCGCCCGCGGGCCGTCTTGCCGATCTTGCGGAGCGGATCGCCGCCTGTCGGCTCTGCGCCGACCGTTTTGCGGCCACGGCCACCGCCCATGCGCCGCGGCCGGTGCTGCGGCTGTCGCCGCAGGCCTCGGTTCTGGTGGCCGGGCAGGCGCCCGGAATGCGGGTGCATCGCTCCGGCCTGCCCTTCGACGATCCGTCGGGGGAGCGGCTCAGAAGCTGGATGGGGATCGATCGCGCCGCCTTCTACGATCCGCGGCGCATTGCCATCGTGCCCATGGCCTTCTGCTTTCCGGGTTATGACGCGCGCAAGGCCGATCTGCCGCCGCCGCCCCTGTGCGCCCGCAGCTGGCGCGCGCCGCTCATGGCGGCCCTGCGCGGCATCCGGCTGACGCTGCTCGTTGGCGGTCATGCCCAGAGATGGCATCTGGGGCGGCGGGCCGGTTCGGTGACCGAGACCGTTCGCGCCTGGCGCGATTTCGCCCCCGACATCATCCCGCTGCCGCACCCTTCGTGGCGCAACACCGCATGGATCAGGCGCAACCCCTGGTTCGAGGCCGAGCTCCTGCCCCATCTGCGCCGCCGCGTGGCCGAGGAGCTGGCCCGGGCGGTCTCCATGGCTTCATCTGCCGAGGAGGACGGCACGACATGACCACAACCCCTCTCGCCCCCCTCATCCGTCACCTCGCCGCCCATCCCGGGGACGAGGCGGTGCGGATGATGCTCCTGGCCCGTCTCGCACTCTTCGATGTCGTGATGCCGGCGGATGCGGATGGCGCCCCGGCCCCCGAGGCCGTCACGACCCGATCGGGCCGTTTCCTCCTGGTCCACAGCGACGAGGCGGCGCTTGCGGATGGAGCACCGCGCCCGGTGGTCTGGTTGCCGCTGCGGGAGCTGGGGACGCTTCTGGAGCGTCGCGATACCGGGGTGGTGCTCGATCCGACGACGCAGACGCCCCATCTTCTGACGGCGGGAGAGCTGGGTTGGTTCGCCTCGCTCGGCCGGCTCGGGCAGGTGGTGAAGCGGCTACCCGACGAGGGGGCGGCGGGCGATCCGTCGCTCCTGCCGCCCGCCTTTCACCATGCGCTCGACGCGGCACTGGCGCCGGTGGCGGGGCTGCTCGACGGCGCCTGGCTCCGGACAGTCGCTTCCCCCCGGCCCGGCGCGGCGGGACCCGACGCCCATCTCCATCTCGCCGGGCTGCCGCCCCCCCACGAGGCGCCGCTTCGCGCGCGTCTTGCCATCGCCGCAGCCTTCCTTGCCGAGGGGGCATCGCTGGCCCTGTCGATCGGGGCCGCACCCGGGGGGGCGGGTTTCCGGCCGATCCCGCTGGCAAGCCCCGATCTGCCGTTGCCGCCGGGGAGCGACCCGGACCGGCCGCCGAAGCTGCGCTGAGCCGTGCTCACAGCCGGTGGGGATAGGTGGAGAATTCGAGGGCGTCGGCCGCTTCCTCGCCCTTTTCGGCAATCAGCTTCTCGAAGCGGGCGCGTTCCTGCCGCTTGCAGCGCACATAGCCGTCGATCAGCTCCGGGGCGAAGATTTCGGTGACGAACGGGCTCGAGGCGAAACGCTTGATCGCGCCTTTCCAGTCGCGCGGCAGCGGCGGCGCCTCGGCGGCCTCGTAGGCGTTGCCGCAGACGGGGGGCGGCGGGGTGGCACCGCTCTGCATGCCCCGCAGCATCGCCCCCAGAAGGGCGGCGAGCGCGAGCCACGGGTTGACGTCGCCTCCGGCCACGCGGAATTCGAGCCTGCGGGCCGGGGCCGGACCGCCGGGGACGCGGATGGCGGCGGTGCGGTTCTCGTATCCCCAGCTCGCGCGTGTCGGGGCGTGGCTGTCGGCCTGCATCCGCCGCCAGGAATTGCGATGGGGGAAGAAGACCAGGGCGAGATCGGGCAGGGCCGCGAGGATGCCGGCAATGGCGGAGCGAAGAAGCGGGCCGCCCCGGGCGGTGCCGTCGTCGAAAAGGTTGCGCCCGGCGGCATCGAGCACCGAGACGTGGAAATGCAGCCCGTTCCCCGGCTGGTCGGGCCAGGGCTTGGCCATGAAGGTCGCCGTCATCCCGTGTCGTGCCGCCACCCCCTTGGCCGCAAGGCGAAAGGCCCAGATGTCGTCGGCGGCCTTGAGGGCGTCGGCCTGATGGCCGATGTCGATCTCGAACTGGCCGGTGCCGCTCTCGGCAATGGCGGCCCGGGCCGGCACATCCATCGCGGCGAGGCTGTCGTAGAGGGCCGAGAGGAAGGGATCGACGGCGTCGAGCTCCCGTAGCGAGAGGATCTCCGAGGAACGGAAGGGGCGGCCGGTCGAGGGCGAGATTGCCGGCTCCGGCGGCTCGGCGCCGCGGGCGAGAAGGTGAAACTCCATCTCGCTGCCGACGACCGGGCGCCAGCCGCGGGCGGCATATTGCGCGAGCACCCCTGCGAGCGCCTGTCGGCCGTCACCGGCGAAGGGGCGCAGCGCGCCCGTTTCCGTTTCCTCGAAGAACCAGCCGTGAACGAGAGCCGCGGGCCGTGCGAGCCAGCCCATCGGCAGCGGCGCCCGACCGGTCGGCAGCACCACCCCGTCGGCGTCGCCGCTGGCGAAGAGGAGGGGGCTGTCCTCGATGTCGGTCCCCCAGATGTCGAGATTGCCGGCCGAGAGCGGCATGCGGATGCCTTCGGTCCAGACCTTTTCGAGCGCGTCGGCCGGCAGCCGCTTGGCCCGGGCCATGGCGTTGAGATCGGCCACGGCGACGCGCAGCGAGTCGATCCCGGAATGGGCGCGGCGCCAGGCGCGGATGGTTTCCATGTCGGGGGAAGGGGGCGTGCCGGTCATCGGATGGTCCTCGATTTCCCCCATCTGCCACCCTGCCGCCCGTCCCGTCAACGGCGCGGCATGGCGTGCCCCGGCGCTGGTGCCCTCTCCGCGCTCTTCCCGTCAGCGCAGGAAGCGGGGGCGGATCCTCAGACGGGGCCGCCCGGTTCGGGGCAGATGACGGTTGAGGCGGCGGTTGATGCGGCCGAAGAGGAAGATGATCGTCAGCGTCAGGGCGACGAAATAGGCCGCGACGATCGGATAGGACACGAAGGGGTTGAAGGTCTTTTCGGCGAAATAGGAGGCGTAATAGAGCGCGTCGCCCTCCTGGCGCCAGGCGGGGAAGCTCGAGAAGAACACCAGCGTGGTGGCATGGGTGAGGAAGATCGCCTCGTTGGTGTAGGAGGGCCAGGCGAGCCGCAGCATGGTCGGCCAGACGATGCGCCGGAAGCGCCGCCAGCCCGAAAGGCCGTAGGCGTCGGCCGCCTCGATATCTCCCCGCGGAACGGCCTTGAGCGCCCCGTGGAAGATCTCGGCGGCATAGGCCGAGGTGTTGAGCAGCAGCACGATCAGCGCACCGAGCCAGGCTCGCGTCAGCCAGCGGGTCTCGACGGTGATGGTGGTGAAGCCGAGGGGGATGTCGATGCCGATCTTCGGCAGCAGCACGAAAAGCTCGTAGGCGAAGAAGAACTGGATGAAGAGCGGCGAGCCGCGAAAGATGAAGATGAACCATCCGGCCGGCTTCCGCAGCCACCAGCGCTCCGAGGCCCTGGCCAGGGCGATGGCCGTGGCGAGAAAGAAGCCGAAAAGGAGGGCGAAGAAGGCGAAATAGATGTTCCAGATCAGCCCCGAGCCGATCAGCACCACCTGTTCGCACAATCCGATGTCATGCTTCGGCAGCAGCCGCTCGCCGATGCCGATCGCCCGCAGCCCGTAGGCCGAGATCGCTTCCGCACAGCTCATCATGCCCCGTTCCCCCCCTTGACGGTGACGATGCCGCGGCTCACCCGGGCATCGAGCCGCGCAAAGACGGCCTCGGAGATCTTCGTCAGGCCGAGATACCAGACGAGCAGCGCGAGAAAATACCACAGCCGCCAGTCGGGATGGGGATAGGCGAAGGCGGAGGTCTTGGACGAGCCCAGCTCCTTGGCCCAGTAGACCACGTCCTCGACGCCGAGGAGGAAGAGCAGCGGGGTCGCCTTGATCAGGATCTGCCACAGATTGCCGAGCCCCGGCAGGGCATAGATCCACATCTGCGGCAGGAGAATGCGGCGGATGATCTGCCCGCGGGAAAAGCCGTAGGCCTCGGCCGCCTCGATCTGCCCTTTGGGCACCGCGTCCATCGCCCCCCTGAGGGTGTTGGCGGCGAAGGCGCCGAAGACGATGGCGAAGGCGATGAGCGCCAGTGTGAAGCCGTAGACTTCATGGACCCATTGCGGCGCGCTCGAGAGCGGCAGCTTGGCAGCGGGGCAGACCACGAAATCGTTGCCCTGCCAGATCGGCTGCTCCCAGTCGGGGCACTTGATCCGGTGGCGGATGATCTCGAAGAGCTGGTCGAGGGCCAGCGGCACGAACAGGAAGAAGATGATGTCGGGCACGCCCCGCACCATCGCGGTGTAGATCCGGCCGGGCCAGGCGAGGAGCGGGTTCGTCGAGCGGGCAGCGAGAGCGCCGGCAAGGCCGAGCGCCAGCGCGGCGGGTGCCGCGAGGGCGAGCAGCAGCAGCACCGTGCCGAAGGAGGCGTAGAAGGCGAGGTGCTTGCCGGTGGTCAGATAGCAGGCCCACCATTGCCAGTCGGGCAGGGTCGATGGATCGGTGCAGAAGGAAAACATCGTGCCTCGCGTCCCTGTCGTTCCGCCTTGCGCGCCACCGCCTGCGGAGCGGGATGTCGATCAGGCTCCGGGCTGCTCGCGTGCTCCCTTGCGGCGGGTGTGCCGGGCGCGCCGGATCGCCCCCCTTTCGCGTAACGCTCCGGCCCGGCATGCGGGAGCCTCCGCTGCACGAGAGGGGCGGCTCCGCGGAGCCGCCCCCTTCCCCGGTCGCCCCGCAGTGGCAGGGAAAGGTCTTCCCGCACCAGGGCGGACACAGTCACTCGAAGGTCTTGGCGTCGTCGCCGAACCACTTCCTGATGAGCTTGTTGAGCGAGCCGTCCTTCTTCATCGCGGTGATGGCGTCGTTGAAGCGCTTCTTGAGCTCGGTGTCCGACTCGCGCACCCCCATGCCGACACCGCCGCCGATATAGAGCGGTTCGCCGACGAAGACGAGTTCGCCGCCCGATTCCTTCACGATCGGCTCGAGGAAGGACTTGTCCGCGAGCACGGCGTCGGCCTCGCCGTTGCGCACGGCGGCGATGGTATCGTCGGCCGTGGCGTATTCGGCCAGCGTCGCGCCGCTTTCCTGAACGTAGCCCGCCTGGATCGTGCCGGTCTGGGCCGCGATCACGCCCTTTTCGAGATCGGGGCTGGAGCCGGCGAGGGCGACATAGGCCGACGGATCCGGCGGCAGGTATTCCTGGGTGAAGTCGATCACCTTGTCGCGTTCGGGCGTGATCGACATGCCGGCCATGATGGTGTCGTAGTTGCCGGCGATCAGGTTGGGGATGATGGTGTCCCAGTCGTTGGTGACCCAGACGCAGTCATAGCCGGCGCGGCGGCACAGCTCGTCGCCGAGTTCGCGCTCGAACCCGTCCACCTCGCCCTTGTCGTTGACGAAGTTGTAGGGCGGGTAGGCGCCTTCGGTGCCCATGCGGATGGTCTTGGCCGTGGCCATGCCGGCGCCGAAGGCGAGGGCGGCGGCAATCATGAGAATTTTCTTCATTTCCTGCTCCCTGTCTTGCTTGGATTGGGTGTTTTCCGGGTCGCGGTAACGTGATGTTAGCATTTACCGGGCCATCTTGGGAACCGATGACGCGGGGTAAGCCTGCGGGCGCGCGAATCGATCGGCAGAGGGGCGAGCGGCAGGGAGTATCGTGCGGGCAGGGCAAGGCAGGGCGGTGCCTTGAGGAGGCGAAGCGTCGGGCAGGGCGCTTCGGGACGGCCCGACGACGGGGTGCCGTTCCGGGCGGTCGTGTCCGTTGGCCGGCTGTCGCCGCAGGGACGCATCATGCGGTGCCGTCGCGTGGAATCACGCGGTGCTGTCGCGTGTGGAGGTGTCGAGCGTCTGTGGCGCATTCAGCCTTTCGGCCTTTGCGGACCGGTTCTGGCCGGTGTGCCGCGCTCAGAAATCGACATGGCTGAGGAACTGCCGGAGGCGCTCCGATTGCGGGTTGCCGAACAGGGCGTCGGGCGGCCCTTCCTCCTCGATGCGTCCCCGGTGGAGGAACACCACATGGTCGGAGAGATCGGCGGCAAGGCGCATGTCATGGGTGACGAGAAGCATGGTTCGCCCTTCCATGGCCAGATCGCGGATCACCTTGACCACCTCCTGTTCGAGCTCCGGGTCGAGGGCGGATGTCGGCTCGTCGAAAAGAAGCGCCCGCGGTTCCATCGCCAGCGCCCGGGCAATGGCGGCGCGCTGCTGCTGGCCCCCCGAAAGCTGCGCCGGATAGGCCGCGGCCTTGTCGGCGATCCCGACCTTGGCGAGATAGCGCCGGGCCCGCTCCTCGACCTCGTCCCGCGGCTGCCCCAGCACCGAGATCGGCGCTTCCATGACGTTTTCGAGAATGGTCAGATGCGCCCAGAGGTTGAACTGCTGGAACACCATGGCAAGATTGGTCCGGATGCGGATGACCTGGGCCCGGTCCGCAGGGCGCCGGTCCTCGCCGCTGCCGGTCCAGCGCACCGGTTCGCCCTCGAAGACGATTTCGCCCTTCTGGCTGTTCTCGAGCAGGTTTATGCATCGCAGCAGGGTGGATTTCCCCGAGCCCGAGGAGCCGATCAGGGAGACGACATCTCCCTTGTGCGCCGCAAGATCGACACCCCTGAGCACTTCGAGATCGCCGAACCGCTTGTGCAGATCCCGTGCCTCGATCACCGGCAGGGCGCGGTCGGCGCCGCCGCCGCGTGGCGCTTCCCGATCGTTCGTCCGGCGCTCGGGTGCCGGCGGCCCGTTCCGGGGCGGAGGGGGAGGGTCGATGGCAGGCGGCATGGGCGTCTCCCTGGGCGATGTTGCGGTCACGGCGTCGCGTCGTTCCCGGTGCGGCACCGACACGGCCTCGGTGCCGCGCGCGGTTGTTGCCCCGTGATGGACTTCCCCATGCGGTCGGGTCAAGCCCGCGCGGTCACCGCGTCCGGCCCGCCGCGCCGGCCGCATGGGAACATGGCCCCCTTGGCATTCCGCGGGGTGCCGCGTCCGGATGCATGGGGGCGCTGCATGGGGCACGGGCGGCGCCTGCGGAATGTGCGGGGCCGGGGCTTCGGGAATGCGCGGGCAGGGGCCTGCCGGGAAGCGTCGCAGCGGGTCCTGCAAGCCCCGGGTCAGCCGCGCTCTCGGGCGCGCACCCGCTGGCGGGCCAGGGCCGAATCGCGGTCGTTGATTCCGAGGAGGCTGGCGACAAGCCGCATCAACCCCGCCTCCTCGTCGTCCAGAGCGGAATCGGCCAGGGCGATCTCCCACAAGGTCTCGATGATGGCGATGCGCTGCTCGAGCGGCACCATGTCCTTGATCTTGCGGGTGAAACGCACCGTGTCGGTCGCCTCGGACTCGAGCGCCTCGGCCCGCCGGCGCAGCGCGGCCGCCTCCCCGGTCGGGAGGGCGAAGCGGGCGGCCAGAACCTTGTCGATCCGGGCGATCTCGGCCGGATCATAGACTCCGTCGGCCCGGGCAAGACGAACGAGCAGGGCGGCAAGGGCCAGTCGCTCGTCGGCCGGCGCCTCGGGGCGCGGCGCCTGGCTGAGGCGCGAGAGGATCCGGCCGATCATGCAGCGCCTCCGCTTCCGTTTCCGTTCCCGGCGGGCATGGCCCCGTCCCAGCCCTCGGCAATGACGAGATCGCCGACCGAGGCGGCCTCGCGAATCGCCTTCGCGGCGGCGTATTCGGGCGAATCATGACAGGCGTGGGCGGCCTCGAAGCTCGGAAACTCGATGACGACGATGCGCGTGCGTGCCTGCCCTTCCACCACCTCGGCCCGGCCTCCGCGCACCAGAAAGCGGCCACCGTATTTCTCGAAGGCGGCGCGGTTGGCGGCGATGTAGTCGCGATAGCGCTCCGGGTCCGTCACGTCGATCTGGGCGATCCAGTATCCCCTGGCCATGTCCTTCTTCCTTGTCCCATCCCTTGCCCCGCCAGCCTCCCCCCCTTGCTCCGGCCGCAGGGCAGGGCTTCTTCCCGGCCACCATAGGCCGCCGGCGACGCAGGCGGAAGGCGGGGGCAGGGGCCTCGCCGCCGCCGCCCCCGGCCGCGGCTTCACATCTCGTTGATGGGACCATCTGCCCCATTGGCCGAAGTGGACCGATCATGCATCATCGGTTCACAAATCGGCGTGCAGCTGTTATGGGGCGGGCATCCGGGCCCGGGGCGGCAGGGAAACGCCCCTTCCGGCCGGGAACGCCGACGGGGGACCGGGCGGGGGAAGGCGCTGTCCGGGAGAGAGCCGGGAAGAATGGAAGGACAGGGAAAGGAGCCAGTGATGGATTACGAAGCGGGTCTTGCGAGGGCGATCGACCGTCTGCACGAGGAAGGCCGATACCGGGTCTTCATCGACATCGAGCGCCGGTGCGGCCGTTTCCCCGTCGCCACCTGGCGCCGCCCCGACGGCAGCGAACGCGAGATCGTCGTCTGGTGCGGCAACGACTATCTCGGCATGGGGCAGCACCCGGTGGTGCTCGAGGCGATGCACGAGGCGATCGATCGCACCGGCGCCGGCTCGGGCGGCACGCGCAACATCTCGGGCACGACCGTTCACCATCGCCGGCTCGAAGCCGAACTGGCCGATCTGCACGGCAAGGAAGCGGCGCTGCTCTTCACCTCGGCCTTCATCGCCAACGAGGCCACGCTCTCGACCCTGCCGCGGCTCTTTCCCGATCTCGTCATCTTCTCCGACGAGCTCAACCATGCCTCGATGATCGAGGGCATCCGCCATTCGCGCACCGAGAAGCACATCTTCCGCCACAACGACGTGGCCCATCTGCGTGCGCTGCTCGAGGCGCATGCGGGCAGGGGGCGGCAGGCGGTGATCGCCTTCGAATCGATCTATTCGATGGACGGCGATTTCGGGCCGATCGCGCAAATTCTCGACCTGGCGGATGAATTCGGGGCGCTCACCTATATCGACGAGGTGCATGCCGTCGGCATGTATGGCCCCCGCGGCGGCGGCGTGGCGGAGCGCGACGGGCTGATGGACCGGATCGACATCATCAACGGCACGCTGGGCAAGGCCTTCGGGGTGATGGGCGGCTACATCGCCGCGAGCGCGAAGATGGTCGATGCCATCCGCTCCTATGCGCCGGGCTTCATCTTCACCACCTCGCTGCCCCCGGCCGTGGCCGCCGGTGCCGCCGCCTCGATCCGCTGGCTGAAGGAGCACCCCGAGATCCGCGAGATCCATCAGAACCGGGCCGCCACCCTCAAGGCCCGTTTCAAGGCCGTCGGCCTGCCGGTGCTCGATCATGGCAGCCATATCGTGCCGGTGCTGGTTGGCGACCCGGTGCACACCAAGAAGCTGTCGGACATGCTGCTCGAGGAGCACGGCATCTATGTGCAGCCGATCAATTTCCCGACCGTGCCCCGCGGCACCGAGCGGCTGCGCTTCACCCCTTCGCCCGTGCACGCGCCCGAACAGATGGATGCCCTGGTGGCGGCGATGGATGCCCTGTGGTCCCGCTGTGAGCTGAATCGCGCCGAACTGAGCGCCTGAGCGGCTTCCGCCTTCCCTGAAGGGGCCGCGCCCTGTAACCTTCCTCACAGGGACGGGAATCATCTGCTGTTCCGGGCAGAGGCCAGGTTGTGACGCAGGTTCTTGTGTAACGAGTGGGGGCTCGCGCCAGATGTTGGGGGCTGTATCCGGGCGGCATGTCCGCGCGGAGCGCCGCCGGCGAGGTGGTGCAGCCGGGGCGGCGTGACGGCGGGCGCGGCGGTGCCGGCAGATGACACCCGCGGCAACGGGGGCACGCGGCCGGCCGCAGAGCCGGCGCGATGGGCAGGAAGGCAAGATGGCACAGATCGAGATCGATCCGGCCGAATTCCGCATTGGACTGACGAAGCGTCTCTTCCCCGACGGCCCCGACCGGAACAGGCAGGAACGGGAAGGCATGGTCACGCCGAAACCTCAGAGCTTCGACGATTTTCCGGTGCGCCTCGGCGACATGATGCGCGGCGAACGGGCGACGCGCAACAAGTCGCTCCTCGATGTGGAACGCGAGTTGCGCATCAAGGCCAGCTACATCGCCGCCATCGAGAACGCCGATCCGTCCGCCTTCCCGACACCGGGATTCATCCCCGGATTCGTCCGCTCCTATGCCCGCTATCTCGGCCTCGACCCCGAATGGGCCTACGAGAAGTTCTGCGCCGAGAGCGGCTTCGACGGCGTGGCCGGGGAACTCGGCCATGAACGCGCGGGGCCCCGCCAGCGACCCTCCGGGAAGGGGCGGGATGCCCGTCACGCCGCGGCCTCCGGTTTCCGCGTCTTCGAGACGGCCCAGCGTGCTCCTCTGGCCGAGCTCACCCCCGGCGCGATCGGCGGGCTGGCGGTCATGCTGCTTCTGATTGCCGGGATCGGCTATGGCGGGTGGGCGATCCTCCGCGAGATCCAGCAGGTGAAGATCGCGCCGCAACCATCCGACATCATTGTCGAGATTCCCGAAACGCCTCGAGCCGGCGAAGGGGCGGCGGCGCCTGTCCGGGCCGCTTTCGAGGGGGCGGGCCGGGGTTTCGGGGCGACGGGGGCCGGTGATGCCCTGCCTGCCACCGCCGCCGCGCCTGGCATCCCCGCCAGCGCCTATGCCGACATGATCGAAAGCCCGATCGCCGAAATCGACCCGGAGCGCACCGGCCTTCTGGCGCCGCTGCGGGTGGCCGAGGGCGCGGAACGCCCCCCGGTCAGCCGCGCGGCCGAGGTGGCGCTGGCTCTCGGTGGCGAGACCCTCGCCCCCGCCGCTGCCCCGGCTCCTCCGGTCACCGCCGCCGATCCGGCAGCGGCCCCGCCGCCGCCCGTCGAGATCGTGGCCGCGATCCCGGCCTGGGTGCGGGTCAGGAGCGCGGATGGCAGCGTGCTCTTCGAACGGATCCTCAACGAAGGCGAGGCCTGGCCGATCCCCGCCAGCCTGGAGAAGGTCGTGATCCGCGCCGGAAACGGGGGCTATCTCTACCTGCGCCAGGGGGATCGGGTCTTCGGCCCTCTCGGCAAGGGCAGCCGGCTGTTGCGCGATGTGCCCGTGGAACTCGACCGCATCGCCGAAACCTACCCCGCGGCCCGGAAGTTGCCGGTCTTCTTCCGCGAACGGGGCACGAGCGTGGCCGACAACCGCTGAAGAGGGCGAGAGGGGATGCCTCCCTTCTCCGTCGGCTCCCCTGACGGCCTTTCCGGCGTGAGCACGCGGCCGGGCCGCGGCCGCGGTGACGCGCCCCGCTGTCCGACAGGGGGGCTGCCGCCGCTCCGGCGCCTTCGCGGTGGGGCACCTGTTCCGGGGCGCCCTGCCGGCAGGGGATGACGTCGTGAGACCGGGGGTGGAAAAGCGGGCCGGTGCGGGCCCGCCCGCAGACCGGTCGTTCCGCCGTTTCTGCGGGTCGGCGGCGAGAGGCCGCCCGCCCCCTCCGTTGCCCCGATGACCGCAGCACCGCACGGTGCCTTAGCGCCTTTTCCTTCCTGCAGCCGCATCCTCGGGGCGACGGATGGGGAGAGGTGCATGAAACCCGAACGGATTGCCCGCGACATCGTGGCGCGTGAAGGCGGCCTTGTGAACGACCCGGACGATCCGGGCGGGCCGACCAATCACGGCGTCACCCTGGCGACGTTGCGCCGCCTCGGCCGGGACATCACCGGCGACGGGCGGATCGACAGTGCCGATCTGCAGGCGCTCGATGCCGATACCGCCGCCGAGATCTTCCTGGCCGACTATTATCACCGGCCGCGGATCGACCGTTTGCCCGAGCCGCTCCAGCCGAGCGTGTTCGACATGCAGGTGCATGCCGGAGCGGCCGCGGTGCGGCTGTTGCAACGGATGCTGCGCAAGATGGGTTTTCCGCTGAAGGTGGACGGGGTCATCGGGCCGCGGACGGCGGCGGCGGCGCGCGCGGCGATGGCGACGGCGCCCGATCTGGTGGTGGACGCCTACGGCATCGAACGGCGCAACTGGTATTATGCTCTGGCGGCGCGCCACCCGCGGCTGCGCAAGTTCGTCACCCGTCGCGACGGCGGCAAGGGCGGCTGGATCCGCAGGGCCGAGCGTTTCATCTCGCCGGCCCGTCATCTGACGGCGGAGGAGCACAGGGCCCGCGTGGCGGCATGGGCCGCGGGCGCGGAAGAGGGGAGGGCGGGGCGATGATCGGGCGGATATTGCGGTTTCTCTTCGGTGGGGGGCGCAACGTTCTGGTCGAGACCGGCACGCTGTTCCGCCCCAATGCCGAGGCCGAGGCGGCCCGGGCGGCCGCGCTGAGAACCGCCGCGCTCGCGGAACTGGCGCGCGAGCAGGGGCGGCCGCGACCCGGCCGCTTCGACCGGCTGGTGGACGCGCTCAACCGCCTGCCGCGCCCGGCCTTCGCCTTCGGCACCATCGCCCTTTTCCTCCATGCCATGCTCGCCCCCGACGCCTTCGCCCGCCGTATGGCCGGTCTCGCCCTCGTGCCGGAGCCGCTCTGGTGGCTGCTCGGTGCGGTGATCTCCTTCTATTTCGGCGCCCGCGAGCTGCATTACCGTCGCCTCGGCCGCGCCATGAACCGGGCGGCCGGGGCGGCGGAAAGGAAGGCGGCGGGTTCCTCGTCGAAGCCGGAAACTGCGGTTCTACCGGCGCACGCCGGAGCGGAAGCCCCGGTCGCTCGCTCCGACAACCCGGCTCTTGTCCGCTGGCAGGAGCTGCGGCGCCGGCAGGCGGCGGCCGGAGCGGGCGACGACGAAAACCGGCCCTGAGGGGGCGGAACGGCGGCCTTGCGGCGTGGCGGGGCGCGCACCCGCCCTTCGCCCCGTTGCCTTCCCCTCGTCGCTCTTGCCCCGTCGCCGTGAGGCGCCCTGCGGCCCGGTGTCCCGGCCGCTCACGGGGAATGTTATTTGACCCTTTCCCCGCCCTCCCTATTATGCCGGCACACGGATGCAGCCCTGCGGGCTTCACAGGAGAGGGACCCCATGCTCGAGATGTTTTCCGCCGCCGGCTTCGGCTTCGACGAGCTTGGCCATTTCGCCCTGGTTCTGGCCTTCTTCGTGGCGCTGTGGCAGGCGGTGGTTCCGCTCGTCGGGGCGAGCCGGGGCTGGTATGACTGGATGGCGAGCGCCGTGCCGGCGGCGGTCATCCAGTTCGTGCTGATCGCCTTTTCCTTCGCCGCCCTGATGCGGGCCTTCATCCTGTCGGATTTCTCGCTGATCCTCGTCGCCAGCAATTCCCACACGGCGAAGCCGCTCCTCTACAAGATCACGGGCACCTGGGGCAACCATGAAGGTTCGATGCTGCTCTGGGTTACCATCCTGTCGCTCTTCGGCATGCTGGTCGCCCTCTTCGGGCGCAATCTGCGGCCGACGCTGAAGGCGCGGGTGCTGGCGGTGCAGGCGATGATCGGCGTCGCCTTCCTCGCCTTCATCCTCTTCACCTCCAACCCGTTCCTGCGCACGGCGGTGCCGCCCTTCGACGGGCAGGGGCTGAACCCGCTCCTCCAGGATCCCGGCCTCGCCTTCCACCCGCCCTTCCTCTATCTCGGCTATGTCGGCCTCTCGACATCCTTCTCCTTCGCCGTGGCGGCGCTCCTCGAGGGGCGGGTCGATGCCGCCTGGGCGCGCTGGGTGCGGCCCTGGACGCTGATGGCCTGGATGTTCCTCACCATCGGCATCGCTCTTGGCTCCTGGTGGGCCTATTACGAGCTCGGCTGGGGCGGCTTCTGGTTCTGGGATCCGGTCGAGAACGCCTCCTTCATGCCCTGGCTGGTGGGCACGGCGCTCCTGCATTCGGCGATCGTCGCCGAAAAGCGCGAAGTGCTGAAGAGCTGGACGATCCTGCTCGCGATCCTCGCCTTCTCCTTCTCGCTGATCGGCACCTTCATCGTCCGTTCCGGCGTCATCACCTCGGTGCACGCCTTCGCCAACGACCCCGAGCGCGGCGTGTTCATCCTCCTCATCCTCGCCGTCGCCATCGGCGGTTCGCTGACGCTCTATGCGGCGCGGGCGCATGTGCTCAGGCCCAAGGGCACCTTCGCCCTCGTCAGCCGCGAATCGGCCCTCGTCGTCAACAACGTGCTCTTGATCGTGGCTGCCTTCGTGGTCTTCATCGGCACGATCTGGCCGCTCGTCGTCGAGATGACCACCGGGCGGAAGCTTTCGGTCGGTGCGCCCTTCTTCGACATGGCCTTCACCCCCTTCATGGTTGGGATCGCCATGCTGCTGCCGATCGGGGCGCTGTTGCCCTGGAAGCGGGCCAGCCTCGATGCGGCGCTCGTGCCACTGCGCGGCGTGCTGGCGCTGGCGCTGGCGCTCGGGGGGCTCGTCTGGTGGCTCCAGACCGGGAGCAGCCTGCTTGCCCCGATCGGGGTGGCGCTGGCCACCTGGGTGGTGCTCGGTGCGGTGGACGATCTGCTCGTGCGCGCCGGCTGGCCGCGCCAGCCGCTCGGGCAGACCCTCCGCCGGCTCGGGCGGCTGCCCCGCAGCGACTGGGGGCGGGCGGTGGCCCATGCCGGGCTCGGGGTGACGATCTTCGCCGTCTCCACCCTCCTGGCCTGGCAATACGAGGACATCCGCGTCGTCCGGGTAGGCGAAAGCTACGCCTTCGGCCCCTATCGGCTGCGGCTCGAGAAGGTCGAGGAGAACGTGCCGGGGCCGAACTACAGCGCCACGCGCGGCACCTTCACGCTGATGGATCGCGAGGGCCGGGTGCTGGCGACGCTGCATCCCGAGAAGCGGGTCTATCCGGTCTCGGGCATGCCGACCACCGAGGCCGCGATCGACAGCACCCTCGGGCGTGACGTCTATGTCGTCATCGGCGATCGGCAGAACGATGGCGGCTGGGCAGTCTGGGCCTATATCAAGCCCTTTGCGCCCTGGCTGTGGATCGGCGGGCTGCTGATGGCGCTCGGCGGACTTCTCAGCCTCAGCGACCGGCGCCTGCGCGTGGCGGCCGGAGCGGCCCGCAAGGCACGGCTGGTGCCGGCCGAATGAGCGGGCGGCCGGGTGGGCGTCGGGTGAACGGTCGGGTGCGCAGGCGCGCATCATGCACATGGGCAAGGGAAGGATGAGGTTGCCATGACGGGATGGAGGAAGGCCGGGGATGGGCCGCGGCACCGGTTGCGCACCGGGGCGGTGATGCGCTGGCTCCTGCTTCTGGCCGTGGGCGTCCTGCTCCTCGCGCCGCGCGAGGCGGGGGCGGTGCGGCCCGACGAGATGCTCGACGATCCCGCGCTCGAGGCCCGGGCCCGGGAAATCTCGCGCAATCTGCGCTGCCTCGTCTGCCGCAACGAGAACATCGACGATTCGAATGCCGATCTCGCGCGTGATCTGCGGATTCTGGTGCGCGAAAGGCTCAAGGCCGGCGACAGCGACGAGCAGGTGGTGCAATACATCGTCGATCGTTACGGCGAATACGTGCTGCTCAAGCCGCCGGTGAACGGCGCCACCCTCTGGTTGTGGATCGCCGGGCCGGTGCTGCTCGTGATCGGCCTCGCCATCGCCTTCCTCCATGTCCGCCGCCGCGCGAGCGCGCCCGAACCGGCCACGCCCCTCGACCCCGAGGAGGAAGCCCGTCTCGCCCGGCTGCTCGGGGAGGAGGGCGGGCAGGAAGGCTGAGGCTTCATCGAGGCTTCGCCCGGTCCGGTATCGGGGTGGCGGGCGAGGGATGCCCCGCGTGCCGGGAGAGCTTCCGGGAAGCGTGGTCGGCTCGTGCCCGTGCCGGAGCGGGGTTCCGGGCGGTGACGCCGGCCTCGCGCCCGCGACGGGGAAAGGGCGGGAGGTGACGCGGCGGAGATCTTTTCTTTCGCAACGATCCCGCTATCGTCGGGCCGCAATGCGAGGGTGCGAATCGCCCCGACGAGGAGGGAGAGATGAGCGAGGACACGGCCACGATCTACGAGACCATCCGCCTGCGCTTCGAGGACGGCATCGCCATTCTCAAGCTCAACCGCCCCGACAAGATGAACGCGCTCAACGTGCAGATGCGGGCCGAGATGGCCGACGCCATCCGCCGCGCGGGCGAAAGGGCGCGGGTCCTGGTCATCACCGGCAAGGGGCGCGGCTTCTGTTCGGGGCAGGATCTGGGCGATCGCACCGGGGCGGCCGAGATCGACCTCGAACAGGTGTTGCAGAAGGAATACGGGCCGCTCATTCGCGGCATCCATGACGCGCCCATCCCCGTGATCGCCGCGGTCAACGGGCCTGCGGCCGGGGCCGGTGCCAATATCGCCCTTGCCTGTGACGTGGTGATTGCAGCCGAGAGCGCCTATTTCATGCAGGTGTTCTCGCGCATCGGCCTCATCCCCGATGCCGGCGGCACCTATTTCCTGCCCCGCTCCGTGGGGCTGGCGCGGGCCATGGGGCTGGCGCTCTTCGGCGACAAGCTGCCGGCCCGCAAGGCGGCCGAATGGGGGCTGATCTGGGAGGCGGTGCCCGACGAGGAGTTCGACGCCGTCTGGCGCGCCCGCGCCAGGCAGCTCGCCGAAGGGCCGACCCAGGCCTACAAGCGCATCCGCCAGGCGCTGCGCGCGAGTTTCGACAACGATTTCGAGACCCAGTATGCCTTCGAATCGCGACTGCAGGGCGAGGCCGGGCGCACGCGCGACTTCAAGGAATCGGTGCGCGCCTTCCTCGAGAAGCGCAAGCCGCGCCACGAGGGCCGTTGACGGGCAGGAGGGGCGCGAGCCGTTTCGGGCGTGCTCCCCTCAACATGTCTGCGTCGCCCTGCATGCGGCTTCATGGCGCTGCCGGGGGCAGGCCCCCTCCGGCGGGGCGAACGCGGCTCCTTCGCGGGCGGCCGGCCGGCGCCGGGAAATGGCGGAAGAGTGAGGGGGCGGGCATGAGGCAGCCCCCTCGATGATCGGGAACGGCGCGCTCCCTCTCCCGGCATGAATGCGGCCTGAAGCGGGTCTGCGGGGCGGCGCTGGGGCGGGCCGCGGGAGGTCCTGAACCCTGTGAACGGATCGAGCGCCGAACGTGCTCCGGCCGCAATCTCCGGCCGGGAAGGGGCAGGAGGGCGATCGGCGCGGCGGTTTCCCGGAATCCGCGCTTCATGTGCAAGCCCCCTTCCGGGGAGCGCCGGCGCCGCCGGTGTGGTCGCTTCCCGGGGCTTCGGGTGCTTCGGCTTTCCGCGTCGGACGAAGAAAACCCCCGGCCGGGGAGGCAGCCGGGGGTTCGCATCACGACGGGACAGGGAGGGAGGGGAGATCGGGACACCCCGTCGCAATGTTCGCAAGGACGGGCGCGGTGCCTATTCGGTGGCACCGCCGGCCGCGACCCAGTCGCGGAAGCCGCCCATGTTGTAGACCTTCGTGTAGCCGAGGCGCAGCAGCGTCTCGCCCGCCATCTGGGCGCGGCCGCCGGCGGCGCAATAGACGATCACCGGCCGCTCGGGCGAAAGCCGCGGTTCGTGATCGGGGTTGCGCGGATCGGCCTTGATCGGCACGAGCGCGTTCGGAATGTGCACCGCGCCCCGGGCCTTGCCCGATGCCTGGACTTCGGCATGCTCGCGCACATCGAGGAGCACGGCGCCCTGATCGGCCATCCTGCGGGCTTCGCGCGGCGAGATGCTCTCGACTCGTCCGGTGTTGAATGCGGAGTTGCGCATGGCGAAATTCATGGCGATTTCCTTTCCTGTCTTTTCCCCGTCCGGGTTCCGGTCCGAACGGATTTCAAGGCTTTCTCAACTGGTTGTGCGACTCAAATCGGTTGTAGTCCCTTCACGAAGGCCCCTTGGGGGGCGCCTTCCCGACGGGCCATGCCCCGTTCGCGTGCCCCCCAGATGGGCCAATCGGGCGGTGGGCGCAAGGGGGTGCGACAATAATATCAATATATCAATATGTATATGATAATGAGCGCTGCCGCTGCCGAGCCGCGCGCGGGGGGATGGCGGGAAACGGTTGGTGTTCACGACATGTTCAATCATCTTTTCCGCGGATTCCCTCTCCTCGGCGATGCGGCCCTTGGCATTCGGGCCGTGCTCGCCTAGCTCTGGGACAGCCTCTGGAGAGCACGATGGCGCATCTCAGGACCATTTCCGTGCGCGGCGCGCGCGAGCACAATCTCAGGAATGTCGATGTGGACATCCCCCGCGACAAGCTGGTGGTGATCACCGGCATGTCGGGTTCGGGAAAGTCCACCCTCGCCTTCGATACCATCTATGCCGAAGGGCAGCGGCGCTATGTCGAGAGCCTCTCGGCCTATGCCCGCCAGTTCCTCGACATGATGGGCAAGCCCGATGTCGATCAGATCACCGGTCTGAGCCCCGCCATCTCGATCGAGCAGAAGACCACCTCGAAGAATCCGCGTTCCACGGTCGGCACCGTCACCGAGATTCACGACTATCTGCGGCTGCTCTTCGCCCGTGCCGGCACGCCCTACAGCCCCGCCACCGGCCTGCCGATCGAGGCGAGCCAGGTGCAGGACATGGTGGACCGCATCATGGCCCTGCCCGAGGGCACGCGGGCCTATCTTCTGGCGCCGGTCGTGCGCGGCCGCAAGGGCGAGTATCGCAAGGAGCTCGCCCAGCTGATGCAGCAGGGGTTCCAGCGGGTGAAGGTGGACGGGCAGTTCCACGAGATCGAGGACGTGCCGCCGCTCGACCGGAAGCTCCGCCACGACATCGACGTGGTGGTCGATCGCATCGTCGTGCGCGCCGGCATCGAGACCCGGCTGGCCGATTCCCTGCGCACCGCACTCGATCTTGCCGACGGCATCGCCGTGCTCGAGACGGCGCCACGCGAGGGGGAGGGGGCGCCCGAGCGGCTCGTCTTCTCGGAGAAGTTCGCCTGCCCGGTCTCGGGCTTCACCATTCCGGAGATCGAGCCGCGGCTCTTTTCCTTCAACGCGCCGCACGGCGCCTGCCCGGCCTGTGACGGGCTCGGCGTCGAGCTCTATTTCGACCCGGCGCTGGTGGTGCCCGACGGCAGCCTCTCGCTCCTGGAGGGGGCGGTGGCCCCCTGGCGGCGCAGCCGCAGCCCCTGGCTCACCCAGACCATCCAGGCTCTGGCCGCCCATTACGGGTTCGACCCGAAGACGCCCTGGCAGGCGTTGCCGGAGCGGGTGCGGCAGGTGATCCTGCATGGCTCGGGCGAGGAGGCGATCCCCTTCCGCTATGACGATGGCGGGAGGGTCTACAACGTCACCCGCCCCTTCGAGGGGGTGCTGCCCAATCTCGAGCGGCGCTGGCGCGAGACCGATTCGAAATGGGTGCGCGAGGAGTTCGAGCGCTATCAGAACAACCGCCCCTGCGCGGCCTGCGGCGGCTACCGTCTCAGGCCCGAGGCGCTGGCGGTGAAGATCGCCGGCAGGCATATCGGCGAGGTCAGCGAGATGTCGATCCGCGCCGCCCATGCCTGGATCGACACCGTGCCCGACACGCTGTCGGCCCAGAAGCGCGAGATCGCCCGGCCGATCCTCAAGGAGATCCGCGAGCGGCTCGGCTTTCTCGTCAATGTCGGTCTCGACTATCTCACCCTTTCGCGCGCTGCCGGCACGCTCTCGGGCGGCGAGAGCCAGCGCATCCGCCTCGCCTCGCAGATCGGCTCGGGGCTGACGGGGGTGCTCTACGTGCTCGACGAACCCTCGATCGGCCTGCATCAGCGCGACAACGACCGGCTGATCGCCACGCTCGAAAACCTGCGGGACCAGGGCAACACGGTGATCGTCGTCGAGCATGACGAGGATGCGATCCGTGCCGCCGACCATGTGATCGACATGGGCCCCGCGGCCGGGGTGCATGGCGGCGAGGTGGTGGCGGCGGGCACGCCCGAGGAGATCGCGGCGCACCCCGATTCGCTCACGGGCGCCTATCTCGCGGGTCGGCGGCAGATCGCGGTGCCGGCGGCGCGGCGGCAGGGCAGCGGCGCGGTGTTGCGCATCGAAGGGGCACGCGGCAACAATCTGCAGGATGTCGATGTCGAATTCCCCCTCGGCCGTTTCATCTGCGTGACGGGGGTGTCGGGTTCGGGCAAGTCCACCCTCGTGATCGAGACGCTCTATCGCCATGCGGCCATGCGGCTCAACGGGGCACGGCAGAACCCGGCGCCGATCAGGGCACTGCACGGGCTCGAGCATCTCGACAAGGTGATCGATATCGACCAGTCGCCGATCGGGCGCACGCCGCGTTCGAACCCGGCCACCTACACCGGCGCCTTCACCCCGATCCGCGAATGGTTCGCCGGGCTGCCCGAGGCGCGGGCGCGGGGCTACAGGCCGGGGCGCTTCTCCTTCAACGTCAAGGGCGGGCGCTGCGAGGCCTGCCAGGGGGAGGGGCTGATCAAGATCGAGATGCACTTCCTGCCCGATGTCTATGTCACCTGCGAAAGCTGCGGCGGCACGCGCTACAACCGCGAGACGCTGGAAATCCGCTACAAGGGGCGGAGCATCGCCGACGTGCTCGACATGACGGTGGACGAGGCGGCCGAATTCTTCGCTGCCGTGCCGGCGATTCGCGAGAAGATGGAAACCTTGCGCCGGGTCGGCCTCGGCTACATCAAGGTCGGCCAGCCGGCGACCACGCTCTCGGGCGGCGAGGCGCAGCGGGTCAAGCTCGCGAGGGAGCTGTCGCGCCGAGCCACCGGCCGCACGCTCTACATCCTCGACGAGCCGACCACGGGGCTGCATTTCGAGGACGTGAAGAAGCTGCTCGAAGTGCTGCACGAGCTGGTCGAGCAGGGCAACACGGTGGTGGTGATCGAGCACAATCTAGACGTCGTCAAGACCGCCGACTGGATCATCGACATCGGCCCCGAAGGGGGGGAGGGTGGCGGCCGGGTGGTGGCCGTCGGCACGCCCGAGGAAGTGGCTGCCGTCCCTGAAAGCCATACCGGCCGCTATCTGCGTCGGATCCTCACCGGCCGGAAGAACCGCGCTCCGGCCGCCTGAAGGCGGCCCCTTGCGGGGGGGCGGAAGCCGGCACCGGCTTCGAACGGCCGCCGTTTCTTCGTGCAGAGGGCGAGGCGGGGCGGGTGCGGGGCGTCTGCCGCGCGCCGCCGGGCGCGATGGCCTGCCCGCCACGGGGATGCCCGGCCGGGGCGGCCCGAGGGGCGATGCGCGCGGCGCCCGTCTGCCGCCCGGTCCGAAGCTCGGGGCCTGCCTGCGGGCCGGGGAATGTGGCGGGATGTGCCGGCCCCTCTCCCCCGAACCCCGCCCCGGCGGACGGCCGCAGGGCGACGGGGCGTCTGCCGCCCCGGAAGGCGGAGCGGGCTCGGCCGAAAGCCGCCTTTCCGTCCCTGCCGACGCCCGAGGGGCGGGCTGCGCTTTCTCTCCTTCCCCGTTCGTGGCAGGATGATGGCGGGTCTGCCCCGGTCGGCGCGTTGTCCGACCGGGGTCGGCGACAGGATCGGCCAGCGAAAGGGAAAGACATGGTGCAGCGGGTGATCGGCCTGGCGCTCGGCTCCGGCGGGGCCCGCGGCTGGGCCCATATCGGCGCTCTCAGGGCGCTGGAGGAGATGGGGTGCGTGCCCGAGGTGGTGGCCGGGGCTTCGGCCGGTGCCCTCGTCGGCGCCTTTCATGCCGCCGGCAAGCTCGATGCGCTCGAGAGTTTCGCCCGCGCCATCACCCCCGGCCGCTTTGCCCGCATGCTCGATTTTCTCGGGGCCGGGGGTGGGCTTGTCGGCGCGCGCAAGGTGCTGGAGCTTTTCCGCGAGCACGATCTTCCCGAGCGGATCGAGGAGCTGCCGCGCCCCTTCATCGCCATCGCAACCGATCTGGCGACGGGGCGCGAGATCTGGCTGCGCGAAGGCTCGCTGGCCGATGCCGTGCGGGCCTCGGTCGCCCTGCCGGGGGTGATCTCCCCCCATCGTCACGAAGGCCGCTGGCTGCTCGACGGCGGCATGAGCAACCCGATCCCGGTTTCGGCGGTGCGGGCCCTCGGTGCCGATCGGGTGATCGCCGTCAACCCCAACGGTGCCCTGCTCGACGGGATCTGGCGACCGGAAGAGGACAAGCCCCATGTGCTCGAACGGGAGGTCGCGGAACTGGCCCGCACCCGCAGCCTGCCCGAGGCGGTGCGGAGCTGGCTCGGGGAGTTCCTCGGCCGCGAACGACGCACGCCGCGGCCGCCGAGCTATCTCGAAGTGGTGGATGCATCGATCGACATTCTGGTGGAACGGGTGCGTCGCTCGCGTCTTGCCGGCGACCCGCCGAGCGTGCTCGTCGATCTGGTCCTGCCCGGCATCGGCGTGCTCGATTTCCACAAGGCGGCGGAGACGATCGCCGAAGGGCACCGTCAGACGAAGGCGATGGCATCCCGCATCCGCAGCATTCTCGACAGTGCGCGCTGAGGAGGGCGGGCTCCGGGTGGGGAAATGCGGCAGGGGCGCCCCTGCCGGTTCCGGACGATACGGCCCGCCTCAGCAATCCTTGCAGGTCTTGATGCCGAGGACCGAGTAGAGCGGGCAGGTGCCGAACAGCCCCGTCAGCAGCGGGATCAGCCCGATGAGCCCCCACCAGCGATAGGGGCTGTCGGGATAGATCCAGATCAGGGCCAGAAGCACGATTCCGAGAATGATGCGAATGGCGCGATCGAGCGAACCGACATTCTTCTGCATGGCACGTCCTCCTCGCTTGGCTTGCCGCACATGGCGGCGTCTCGTGCAGGCGGGGGCGTCATGCCCTCTCCCGTTGCACTACCAAGTTAGGGCAGGGATGGCCGTTTGGGAAGAAAAAGCGGCCGGAAGCGGTCGAAAAGATGGCGGAAAGGGGGCGAGACGCCCTGCCGGGCCGGGGACTGCTCCGCCGGGCAGGGTCGGGCGGGCCGCCGTGCAGGGGGTAATCGTTCGCTCCGCCGCACCATCCGTTGCGCCCCGCCGTGCTGGCCCGGGGGCGGGAGAACGCGGAGAGGCTCGTCCTGCCGCCTCGGAGACGGAAGACACCGGATCGGGCCCGCGCGCATGCCGGAAGAACCGGGGGGCCTGGTGGTCGCGGAATGCCGCCCCGGATTTTCGGCGATGCTCCTGCCCTTCAGCCCTCGTTTCCGAATTCGCCGGCAAGCCAGGGGAGGATGGCGGAGAAGTCGCGGCCCCGCCCGCCCGCTCGTTCGACGAATTCCTCATAGACCCGGGCCGCCTCCGCTCCCATCGGCGTGCGGGCGCCCGAGGTCTCGGCCGCCTGCCGGGCGAGGCGGAGATCCTTCAGCATCAGCTCGGCGGCGAAGCCCGGCCGGTAGTCGTTGTCGGCCGGAGATTGCGGCCCCACCCCCGGAGCCGGGCAATAGACGTTCATCGACCAGCTCTGGCCCGAGGAGGTGGAGACGACATCATACATCTTCTGCCGGTCGAGGCCGAGCCTGTCGGCCAGGGCGAAGGCCTCGCAGGTGGCGATCATGGTGGCGCCGAGGATCATGTTGTTGCAGATCTTGGCCGCCTGCCCGGCCCCGGCCGCGCCGCAATGAACCGCCTTCTGCCCCATCACGTCGAATAGGGGTTTGACGATCTCGAAGGCCTCGGCCGGGCCGCCGGCCATGAAGGTGAGCGTGCCGGCCTGAGCCCCGCCGACCCCTCCCGAGACCGGGGCGTCCATCGCCAGAAGCCCGGCTTCGGCCGCCTGCCCGGCCACGGCGCGGGCGCTCTCGACATCGACGGTCGAGCAGTCGAGGAATACCGCACCTTTCTTCATGGCCGGGATCACCTCCCCGGCCACGGCGCGCAGGATGTCGCCGTTCGGAAGCATGGTGATGACGACTTCGGCATCTTCGGCCGCCCCTGCGGCCGAAGGGGCGGGCACGACGCCCCCGGGAACCGGCGCGGCGATGTCGAACCCCCGCACCTCGTGGCCTGCCGCAGCGAGGTTGCGCGCCATGGGCGCCCCCATGTTGCCGAGGCCGATGAATCCGATCTTCATGGCTGATCCTCCCATTCGAGTTCGTCCTTGCCGAGTGGTGCCAGCATCGCCGTCACCTCCTCGCGCGACAGGGCGGCGATGCCGTCATGGCGCCAGCGCGGTTCGTTGTCCTTGTCGATGATGCGGGCGCGGATGCCCTCGAGAAAGTCGCCCTTCTCCATCGAGCGGAAGGTGAAGCGGAATTCCTGGGTGAGGGCATAGCGGATCGTCGGCACGGCCCGCACCCGGTGAATGATCTCGACCGTGCAGCCCATCGAGAGCGGCGCGTTGCCGGCCATGAGACGGCGCGCTTCGGCGGCAAGCGCGCTCTCTCCGCTTTCGAGCGCGGCGGCGATGGCGTGGATGTCGCCGCCCTCGAAGAGCTGCCAGATCTCCTCCTGGAGCGCGGCGAGGCGGCTCTCGGGCGCGCGTTCGGCCGCCGCCTCGATGGCGGCGACATCGCCGGTCCCGGCCAGCGCCGCCTTGAGCGCGTCCCAGCGTTCCTCGGGGATGTAGTGGTCGGCGAAGCCGGCGAAGAGCGCGTCCTCGCCCCGCATGCGCCAGCCGGTGACGCCGAGGAACTCGCCGCTGCGCCCGGGGGCGGTGGCCAGAAGCAGCGAGCCGCCGACATCGGGCACGAGGCCGATGGCGCATTCGGGCATGGCCACGCGGCTGGTGGCGCCGACGATGCGGTGGCGGCCATGACAGCCGACGCCGACCCCGCCGCCCATCACGAAACCGTGGAGGAAGGCGACCACGGGTTTGGGGTATTCGGCGATGGTCGCATTCATGCGGTATTCGTCGCGCCAGAAGCGGCGGCCGTAATCGTAATCGCCCGCCCGACCCGTGCGATACATCTCGGCGAGATCGCCGCCGGCCGAGAAGGCCCGTTCGCCGGCGCCGTCGATCATCACCAGCTCTACGTCCTCGTCCTCGCGCCACGCCGCGAGAGCCCGCTCGATGGCGAGGCACATGTCCCAGGTGAGGGCGTTCAGACGCCGCGGCCGGTTGAGGGTGATGTGTCCGGCGCGCCCCTCGCGGCGAATGACGATGTCCCGTGTCTCGGTCAGCGGTTCCACGTTCTGCATCCTTCCCGTGAAGAATCGCCTTCGGTTCCGTGTCCTGCCGCGCCTTTCCCCGATCCGGCCACGGGCCGGGCGGGCGGGGCGGCGCCGTCAGGCATTGCGCCCATGCTCCTTCAGCACCGCGCGCGAGACGATCACCCGCATGATCTCGTTGGTGCCTTCGAGGATCTGGTGCACCCTGAGATCGCGGACGATCTTCTCGATGCCGTAATCGGCGAGATAGCCATAGCCGCCATGCAGTTGCAGGCACTGATTGGCCACCTCGAAGGCGGCATCGGTGACGAAGCGTTTGGCCATCGCGCAATGCCTGGTGGCGTCGGCATCGCCGCGGTCGAGCTTCCAGGCGGCCTGGCGCAGGAAGACCCGTGCGGCCTGCAGGGCGGTTTCCATGTCGGCGATGCGGAACTGCAACGCCTGGAACTGGTCGAGCGTCCGGCCGAAGGCACGCCGCTCTCCCATGTAGCGCAACGTGCGATCGAAGGCCGCCTGGGCGGCGCCGAGGGCCGAGGCGGCGATGTTGAGCCGCCCCCCGTCAAGCGCGGCCATGGCGTAGCGGAACCCGTGGCCGAGCTCGCCGACGAGGTTCTCGTCGGGAACGACGCAATCGTCGAACTGCACCTGGGCCGTCGGCTGGGCCTTCCAGCCCATCTTGCGCTCGGGCGCGCCGAAGGAAAGGCCGGGCGTGCCGTTCTCGACGAGGAAGGCCGAGATGCCGCGCGGGCCGTCCTCGCCGGTGCGGGCCATCACGAGATAGACATCGGAATAGCCGCCGCCCGAGATGAAGGCCTTGGTGCCGTTGAGCTTCCAGCCCCCCTCGACCTTTTCGGCACGGGTGCGGAGCGCGGCGGCATCGGAGCCGGCGCCCGGTTCGGTCAGGCAGTAGGAGAAGATCTTTTCCATGGAGGCGAGAGCGGGCAGCCATTTCGCCTTCATCTCGGGGCTGGCGGCCTTGTCGATCATGCCGCCGACCATGTTGTGGATCGAGAGGAAGGAACCGACCGCCGGGCAGGCCATGGCGAGTGCCTCGAAGACCATGGTCGATTCGAGCCGCCCGAGCCCGGCGCCGCCGTGCTCCTCGCCGACATAGATGCCGCCGAGTCCGAGCGCGCCGGCCTCGCGCCACAGCGCCTTCGGAATCGTGCCGGCCTCCTCCCATTCGGCGGCATGGGGGGCGATCTCCGTCTGTCCGAAATCGCGGGCCATGTCGAAGATGGCCTGCTGTTCCTCGCTCAGCTCGAAATCCATCGGGTGCTCTCCGTCATTCTCCGGCGTCCTCGGGCACATCTCCGGACTGCCCGGCAGGCTGCGACAGGCTGACGCGGCCGGGCCCCGCCTTGCTAGGCAAGGAATGTTGCCAGAATTTTGCAGCTCCCCGACCGTCTGCCCGGTGCGCTCCGCCGTCCGGTCGGGTGCTTGACCCGGCGGCATGGGCGGGAGAGAAGCGGGGCATGACAGGCAGGACGGAAAACGGGAAGGGCGGGCCGCCGGCGGGGCGCGCCGGGCCGCTCGAGGTGGCGGTCGGGGTCATCACTCGCGAGCGGCCGCGCATGTTCGCCGACTGCCTTGCCGCGCTCGAGCGGCTCGAAATGCCGGCGGATGTCACTCCGCTGTTCATCTTCGTCGAGAACGACACGTCGCTCCATGTCGAGGCGCTGGCGCACCGTTTCGCCGAAACGACCGGCCATCGGGTGATCGCGGCCGCCGAGCCGCGGCTCGGCATTCCCTTCGCCCGCAACCGGGTGCTCGCGATCGCCCTGGCGGAAGGTGCCGATGCGCTGGCCTTCCTCGACGACGACGAGGAGGCCGATCCGCTCTGGCTCGCGGCCCATGTCGCCGCCTTCCGCGCCGGGAAGGCGGTGCTTGCGGGGGGGGCGATGCAGGTGCTCGATCCGTCCGGGCCGCTCGGGCGCATGGAACGGTGGATGCTGGCGGGCTGGCGCGATCTCGAGGCGCGGATCGACAGGCGCAACCGGCGTCATCTCGCCCGCGGCGACCGGCGGAAACTCCATGTGCGTTGCGGCAACTGGTTCGTCGATCTCGATTTCGTGCGCCGCCATGACCTGCGTTTCGAGGAAGGACATGCCCTCTCGGCCGGGGAGGACGGCGCCTTCCGCGCCGCGGTGGTGCGGGCGGGGGGGCGGCTCGACTGGGTGCCGGAGGCGGTCGTGGGAGAGCGAGCCACCCATGCGCGCCTTGCGCCGGGCCATGTGCTGCGCCGCTTCGCCGATGCCACCGCCACGCGCCAGCGCCGCCTTGGCAAGGGGGGCGGTGTGCGAGGCTGGCTGCGGCTGCCGGTCGCTCTTGCCGGCGATGTAACGCTCGCTCTCGGCCATCTGGCGCTCTTTCCGCTGCGGCCGGGGCCGGCGCTCTTCCGGGCGCTGATGCGGCTGGGCAAGGCCATCGGCCGCGTGAAGGCGCTGAGCGGCGGCGAAGGCGATTATTACCGCACCGTTACCGGTCGCTAGGCGCTCCGGCCGCCCGGCTTCGACTGCTCCGGGGAGCATTCGCACGGCCCGGCGCATTCCTTTGAGCGCAGGCGCGGCCCCGGCCGATCAGGATGTGCAGGATCTGAAGGGGAAGAAGATGGTGGAGCCGAGGGGAATCGAACCCCTGACCTCTTGAATGCCATTCAAGCGCTCTCCCAACTGAGCTACGGCCCCGTTCGTTCGGCGGTTTAATGTGGTTGGGCACCCGCCTCACGCGGCGCTATTTAGGGAAAGCCGGAGGGGGGCGCAAGGGGGAAATCGCGAAAATCGCCGGGAAATGTTCCGGGGCTTGTCCGTTCTTCGGGGCAGCGGAGCCGCCGGCCGCGGATGTCGCGGGCGGGCAGACGGAATGCGCCGACAGGGCGGGGCGCGCAGGAAGGCCGCATCGGCCTCGCGGCGGCGGCCGCCTTCTCAGCCGCGGCCGAGGCGGCGGTCGCGCTCGGCCCTGAGGCGGGCGAAATCGTCCCCCGCATGGTAGGAGGAACGGGTGAGCGGCGAGGCCGAGACCATCAGGAAACCCTTGCCCCAGGCCGCCTTCTCGTAGGCGGCGAATTCCTCCGGGGTGACGAAACGATCGACCTTGTGGTGCTTCGGCGTCGGCTGGAGATACTGGCCGATGGTGATGAAATCGACATCGGCGGCGCGCATGTCGTCCATCACCTGGAGCACCTCCTCGCGGCGCTCTCCGAGTCCGACCATGATTCCCGACTTGGTGAAGATGCCGGGGTCGATCTCCTTCACCCGTTGCAGAAGCCGCAGGCTGTGGAAGTAGCGGGCGCCGGGCCGGACCGAGGGGTAGAGCCCCGGCACCGTCTCGAGATTGTGGTTGAAGACGTCGGGGCGCGCCGCGACCACGGCCTCGAGCGCCGAGGGGGGGCATTTGAGGAAATCCGGCGTCAGCACCTCGATGGTGGTGCCGGGGCATTTGCGGCGAATGGCGCGGATGGTGCGGGCGAAGTGCTCGGCGCCGCCATCCTCGAGATCGTCGCGATCGACCGAAGTGATGACCACATGCTTGAGACCGAGCTTTGCCACCGCATCGGCCACGCGGGCGGGTTCGAACGGGTCGAGCGGCTCGGGGCGGCCGGTGGCGATGTTGCAGAAGGTGCATCCGCGGGTGCAGATCTCGCCCATGATCATCATGGTGGCGTGGCCCTGCGACCAGCATTCGCCGACATTGGGGCAGCCGGCCTCCTCGCAGACCGTGGCGAGGCGGTTGTCGCGGATGATCTTCTTCGTGGCGAAGTATTCCGGCCTGCCGGGCGCCTTGACGCGGATCCATTTCGGCTTGCGCGGCTGAGGCTGGTCGGGGCGGTGCGCCTTCTCGGGATGGCGTTCGGCCGGGTTCGCGAGATCGCGCCGCAACCGGGCGCGGAAGGCCGGCGGTGCGGCATCTTCGCCGGAGCGCGCACCTGCGGTTTCCCTCTCGGCCGGATCGGTCCGCTCGTTCATGGCGTGCCTTCTCCTCTCGCTGCGGGCTTTCGCGCCGGGGCCTGCATGCCGGGGCGCCCGCTCCAGCCATAGCGCAAGGGGCGGGGAAGGGGAAGGCGGGCCGGCCTTGTCTCCCTGCGGCTCTCGTGGCACTGGCAACGAATGCGCCGGGCGAAGGGCAGGGGCCGGACGAAGGGGCCGGGAAGGGACAAGGGGCCGGGAGGGGACAGGGAGGGGAAATGCCGCGCGAAGCCGTCACCATCCGCCGCGGGCCGAGTCGCGAGGCCCTCCGGGGCCACGGGGCGATGCTGCTGTTCTCGCTGCTCGTCGCCGGATCGTTCTCGCTCGGGGCGATGGTGGCGGGCGAGATCGCCCCCGCGGCGCTCAACGCGCTGCGCTTTGCCATCGCCGGCGCCATCGTCGGGGCGCTGGCCGCGCTTCGGGGGGATCTCGCACCGCGCCATTTCCGCGCTCCCTGGCGCTTCCTCGTGCTGGGGGGGCTGTTCGTGGCCTATTTCGTCTTCATGTTCGAAGGGCTGAAGACGGCGGCGCCGGTGTCGGCTGCGGCGGTCTTCACCCTCACCCCCTTCATGGCGGCCCTCTTCGGCTGGGGGCTTGTGGGGCAGACGCCGCCGCCGCGTCTTCTGGCGGCGCTCGGGCTCGGGGCCGGCGGTGCGCTCTGGGTGATCTTCCGGGGCGACCCGGCGGCACTGCTGCGGCTCGCCATCGGCCGGGGAGAGCTGATCTATCTCGTCGGCTGTGCCTTTCATGCGCTCTATACGCCCATGGTCCGCCGTCTCAACCGCGGCGAGCCGGCCACGGCCTTCACCTTCGGCACCATTCTCGGCGGGCTCCTCGTGCTCGTGCTATGGGGCTGGTCCGATCTGTGGCGCACCGCCTGGAGCGCCCTGCCGCCGATCGTCTGGATCGCGGTCCTCTATCTCGCGGTCTTCGCCTCTTCTGCGACCTTCCTGCTGCTGCAGTTCGCCACGCTGCGCCTGCCTTCCTCGAAGGTGATGGCCTACACCTATCTCACCCCCGTCTGGGTGCTGGTCTGGGAATTCGCCCTCGGCCATGCGCTGCCGCCCGCGCGCGTCGCCCTCGGCGTGGTGCTGACGCTGGCGGCCCTTGCGCTCCTGCTGCGTCCTGCTCCGGGCGATGCGGGCCATCCGAGTTGAGGGGGCTGGGCCGGGGAAGCGTGCCCGGCCGTTCCTGCGGGCGGTTTGCGGGTGAGCCTGGCCCGGCGGCGCCGGCCGCGGACCAGCCGGAGGGCGAACCTGCCCGCCTGCTCCGCCCGGCCAGCGTGTCCGCCGGAGGGACGCGTTGATTTTCCCGGCCGGATCGCCCATTGGAGGGGAAAGGCAGGGAGAGAGACATGCAGACAGTCCGGGAAACCCGTATCGACCGCACCTTCGCCCGTCTCAGGGAAGCGGGGCGCAAGGCCTTTGTCGCCTATGTCATGGCCGGTGATCCCGATTACGACACGGCGCTCGAGATCGTCCGCGGCCTGCCGGCGGCCGGGGTGGACGTGATCGAGCTCGGTTTTCCCTTCACCGACCCCATGGCCGACGGGCCGACGATCCAGCTTGCCGGCCAGCGGGCCCTTGCCGCCGGGCAGACCCTGGCGCGAACCCTCGAGATGGTGCGGGATTTCCGCGCCGGGGACGACGGCACGCCGATCGTTCTCATGGGGTATTACAACCCGATCTACATCTACGGCGTCGAGCGTTTCCTCGCCGATGCGCGCGCGGCCGGGGTCGATGGGCTGATCGTGGTCGATCTGCCGCCGGAGGAGGACGCCGAGCTCTGCCTGCCGGCGCTCGGGGCCGGGCTCAACTTCATTCGCCTGGCCACCCCCACCACCGATGATGCGCGTCTGCCCAGGGTGCTGCAGAACACCTCGGGTTTCGTCTATTACGTCTCGATCACCGGCATCACCGGCGCCGGGGCGGCGAGCGCCGATCAGGTCGCTCCCGAGGTCGCCCGCATCAAGAAGAGGACCGAACTGCCGGTCTGCGTCGGCTTCGGGATCAGGACGGCGGAAGATGCCGAGGCCATCGCCCGCGTCGCCGACGGGGCGGTGGTGGGCTCGGCCATCGTCAGCCGCATCGGCGCCGGGGAGCGGCCCGAGGCGGTGCTGGATTTCGTCCGCAGCCTCGCCGAAGGGGTGCACCGCGCCTGAAAGGCCTGCCGGCTTCCGGCGCGTCCGGCGTCGGCCGATGAAGGGCATCGGGCTGCCGGTTTTCCGCATGACGGGCGGCGTCCCGCATCCGGGGAACCCGATTCCCGCAGGACGTGGAGGAGAGGGCAGGGCGGTGCGCCTCGTCCGCAATCCCTCCGCAGCCGCCGAGGCCCGCAGCCGCCGCCGAGGTCCGTGGTCGGCGCCGGCAGATCTTTCCCGCAAGCCCTTTCAGCCGAGGGTGTAGTCGAGGGCCATCATCACCACGAGACCGATCATCAGCCCGGCCGTGGCCAGCTTCTCGTGGTGGTGGCGGTGGGTTTCGGGGATGATCTCGTGGCTGATGACATAGAGCATCGCTCCCGAGGCGAAGGCGAGCCCCCAGGGCAGCACCGCCTGGGAAACGGCCACCGCCGCCGCGCCGATCAGCCCCGCCACCGGTTCGACCAGCCCCGTCAGCATCGCGATGAAGAAGGCCTGCCCGCGGGAATAGCCGCGGCCGACGAGCGCCACCGCCACCGCCAGCCCCTCGGGGATGTCCTGCAGACCGATGCCAGTGGCCACGGCCACCCCGTCCATCACGTTGCCGGTGCCGAAGCTCACGCCGATCGACAGCCCTTCGGGGAAGTTGTGGATGGTGATGGCGATGATGAAGAGCCACACCCGCGCCAGCGCCTCGCGCTCGGCCTGTGGCCCTTCATAGCCCTTGTGGAAATGTTCGTGGGGCAGGAAGGTGTTGAGCGCCCACACCGTCGCGGCCCCGGCCAGGATCGAGACGGCCGCGACCGCGGCGGCGATCACCTTGGAGCCGAACATGGCATGGGCGAAATCGAGCGCCGGGATCATCAGCGAGAAGAAGGAGGCGGCCAGCATCACCCCGGCCGAGAAGCCGAGGAGGATGTCGGCGCTGCGCACCGAGAGCGACTTGCGGAAGAACACCGGTGTGGCGCCCAGCGTCGTGAGCCCCGCGGCCATCAGCGAGCCGAGAAAGCCGCCGAGGAGGACATTGCTGCCGAGAAGCTCGAGCATCCTGTTCCGCGTCCTGACAGGCGCTCCCATGCGCCTCCGGCGCCCTCTTTCGGGGAATTGCACTTGCAAGTCAATGGGCATAACGAGATCGTCGAGGGGCGGCTGCCCCAAGAGGCCGGCGCAAGAGGGAGGACGGCGAATGACGGTCATCACCTGCATCGACGATCTCAAGGCACTTTATGCGAAGCGGGTGCCTAAGGTCTTCTACGACTATTGCGAAACCGGCTCCTGGAGCGAACAGACCTTCCGCGACAACGAGCGCGACTGGGACGAGATCCGCTTTCGCCAGCGCGTGGCGGTGGACATGACCAACCGTTCCACCGCGAGCACCATCATCGGCCAGGAGGTGACGATGCCGGTGGCGCTCTCGCCGGTGGGGCTTGCGGGGATGCAACATGCCGATGGGGAGATCCTCGCCGCCCGGGCGGCCGGAAGGTTCGGTGTGCCCTTCACCCTCTCCACCATGTCGATCTGCTCGATCGAGGACATGGCCGAAAACACCGACAGGCCCTTCTGGTTCCAGCTCTACGTGATGCGCGACAAGGGCTTTCTGCGCGACATCATCGACCGGGCGAAGGCGGCCCGCTGTTCGGCGCTGGTGCTCACCCTCGATCTCCAGCTTCTCGGCCAGCGCCACAAGGACATCAAGAACGGGCTCGGCGCGCCGCCCAGGCTCACCCTGCGCAACATCATCGACATGGCGACCAAGGTGCGCTGGGGGCTCGGCATGCTCGGGACGAAGCGGCGCTTCTTCGGCAACATCGTCGGCCATGTGAAGGGGGTGGACGATCCGTCGGATCTCATCGCCTGGACCCATCAGCAGTTCGACCCGACCCTCGACTGGGACGATGTGGAGGCGATTCGCGAGATGTGGGGCGGCCCGCTGATCCTCAAGGGCATTCTCGATGTCGAGGATGCCCGCCGCGCCGCGGCGAGCGGGGCCGATGCGCTCATCGTCTCCAACCACGGCGGCCGACAGCTCGACGGCGCCGTTTCCTCCGCCCGGGCGCTGCCGGACATTCTCGACGCGGTGGGCGACCGGATCGAGGTCCATGTCGATGGCGGCATCCGTTCGGGGCAGGACGTGCTCCGGGCGCTGGCCCTCGGGGCCAAGGCGGCCTGGATCGGTCGGCCCTGGATCTACGGGCTCGGGGCCATGGGGGAGGCCGGGGTGACGAAGGCGCTCGAGATCCTGCAGAAGGAGCTCGACATGACGATGGCGCTCTGCGGCCGCCGCCGGATCGGGGAGATCGGCCGCGACATCATTCTCGTGCCGAAGGGCTTTCGCGGCGAATGGGAAGACCGGGAGGAGCCGGCCGCCGGTTGAGGCGGGCCGCAGCAGCGGGCCGCCTGCCGCCCTGCACCTGCCCCGTGCCCCTCCGGGGCCGCTGGGGCCGGCCGCCGCACCCGGACCGGCGGGGCGGGGCGCCTTCCATCGGGGCGGGCGAATGACTAGATGGAGGGGGAGAGCCGAGGAGCGAACCATCCATGAAACGTCACGAAGCCGACCCGGCCGAGCGGCTGCGCAAGGCGCTGGTCGAAACCACCCGCACGATTGCCGACGATCCCGATCTCGAGGTGAGCTTCACCGCCGACCAGCCGGGGATGACGCGGCGCGGGGTGCGGCTGCCGCAGATCTCGCGCCGGATGAGCGAGGCGGAGGTGATGCGCGCGCGCGGCACGGCCGATTCCTTCGCCTTCAGGATCCGCTTCCACGACGAGGGCACCCATGCCCGTTTCCGCCCGGAGGGCGAGGCGGCGGCGGCGCTCTATGATGCCATGGAGGCGGCCCGCTGCGAGGCGCTCGGCACGAATCTCATGCGCGGCACCGCGCGCAATATCGACGCCCGCATCGCCCACGAGGCCGAGGCCCGCGGCTATGACCGCATCACCGACCCGGCCGAGGCGCCGCTTGCCGAAGCGGCGGCCTATCTCGTGCGCGAGAAGGCGACCGGGCGGCCGCTGCCGCCGGCGGCGAAGCATCTTCTCGATCTCCACCGCGACTTCTTCGAGGCGCAGGCCGGCGATCTTCTGGACCAGATCGACACGGCCCTCGACGATCAGGCCGCCTTCGCCCGGCTCGTGCGCCGCTTCATCGAGGAGATCGGCTATGGCGACCAGCTCGGCGAGGATCCCGAGAGCCGCGAGAACGACCAGGCCGACGACGGGGAGAACGCCGGCGAGGAGGGCGAGGAGCCCCAGGCCCGGAGCCGCGAGAGCAGCGAGGACGAGGAAGAGGGCAACGAGGAGCTCGAGGACGGCAGCGCCGCCGATCAGGAGAGTTCCGAATCCGCGCTCGAGATGTCGGACGAGGCGCTCGAGGAGCGCACCGATGAGGCGAGTGCCGAGAGCGACGCTTCCGAGGAACTGCCGGCTGCCGCGTCCGCCTCCGAGGCCGATCCCGCCTACCGGGTCTTCACCAGCCGTTTCGACGAGGAGATCGCCGCCGAGGAGCTGGCCGATCCCTATGAGCTCGAGCGGCTGCGCGCCTATCTCGACACCCAGCTCGCGCCCCTGCGCGGGGCGGTGGCGCGGCTCGCGAACCGGTTGCAGCGGCTGCTACAGGCCCAGCAGAACCGCGCCTGGGAGTTCGATCGTGAGGAAGGGCTGCTCGATGCCGGCCGCCTTGCCCGTGTCGTCGCCAACCCGACCACGCCGCTCTCCTTCAAGGTCGAGCGCGACACCGATTTCCGCGATACCGTCGTCACGCTCCTGATCGACAATTCCGGTTCGATGCGCGGTCGGCCGATATCGATCGCCGCCATCTCGGCCGACATTCTCGCCCGCACCCTCGAACGGTGCCAGGTCAAGGTCGAGATCCTCGGCTTCACCACCCGGGCCTGGAAGGGCGGGCAGAGCCGCGAGCTCTGGGTCGAGAAGGGGCGGCCGCAGATGCCGGGCCGGCTCAACGATCTGCGCCACATCATCTACAAGCCGGCCGATCTGCCCTGGCGGCGGGCGAAGAACAATCTCGGGCTGATGATGAAGGAGGGCATCCTCAAGGAGAACATCGACGGTGAGGCGCTCGAATGGGCCTGGCGGCGGCTCAGGCGCCGGCCCGAGCAGCGCAAGATCCTGATGGTGATCTCCGACGGCGCCCCGGTCGATGATTCCACCCTCTCGACCAATCCGGCGAACTATCTCGAGAAGCATCTGCGCGACGTGATCGCCCTCATCGAGCGGCAGGGCGATGTCGAGCTCCTGGCGATCGGCATCGGCCATGACGTCACCCGCTATTACGACCGGGCGGTGACCATCACCGACGCGGCCGATCTCGGCGGGGCGATGACGGCGCAGCTTGCCGCGCTGTTCGAGAACGATCCGCGTCGCCGGGCACGCGGCCGCGGCCGCGCCGCCTGAGGGTTGCGGGGGCGGCCTTGCGCAGGCGGCCGCGTGGATGCCGTGCTCCGGCCGGGGCGTGCCGCGCGAAGGAGGCGCCGGGGAAGGGGCGGGGCTGCCCGCCGCGCGAGCCCGCAAAAGTCGAGGAAACGCCATGCTGCAGGATTTCACCGCCCGCACCGACCCCACTCAGGGCCCGAGACGCCTCGCGCGGCTGCGGGCCGAAATGGCGCGGGAGGGGCTTCGGGGCTATATCGTGCCCCGGGCCGACGCCCATCAGGGCGAATGGGTCGCCCCCCGTGACGAGCGGCTCGCCTGGCTCACGGGGTTCACCGGCTCGGCCGGCTTCCTCGTCGCGCTCGAGGAGGCGGCCGGTCTTTTCGTCGATGGCCGCTACCGGGTGCAGGTGAAATACGAGGTGGACACGACCGTCTTCACACCCGTGCCCTGGCCCGAGACCCGCCCGGCCGACTGGCTGCGCGAGCATCTTCCCGAGGGCGGCAGGGTCGGTTTCGATCCCTGGCTCCATACCCCCGACTGGATCGCCCGGCTCGAGAACCGGCTCGAGGGCTCGGGCATCGTGCCGGTGCCGCTTGCCGAAAATCTCGTCGATCGCATCTGGCAGGACCAGCCTCCGCCGCCTTGCGGTCCGGTCCGCATCTGGCCCGAGCGTCTTGCCGGGCGCAGCCATGCGGAGAAGCGGCGGCTCGTGGCGGCCGATCTCGCGGCCCGGGGCGAGGCGGCGGCGGTGCTGACGCTGCCCGATTCGATCGCCTGGCTGCTCAATATCCGCGGCAGCGACATCCCCCGGACCCCCGTTCCCCATGCCTTCGCCATCCTCCATGCCGATGCCACGCTCGATCTCTTCATCCACCCGGCCAAGGTGCCGCCCGAAGTGGCGGCATATCTGGGAGAGGAGGTGCGGTGCCGTCCGCCCGAGGAGCTGATCGGGGCGCTGGCCCGGCTCGAGGGGCTGGTGCGGATCGACCCGGAGAGCGCGCCCTTGCGGCTGTGGCATGCGCTCGAGAGCGGCCGCGCCGAACCCCAGCGCGGCCCCGACCCCTGCCTTCTGCCGAAGGCCCGCAAGCACCCGGCCGAGATCCGGGCAACGACGACGGCCCATGAGCGCGACGGGGTGGCGATGGCGCTCTTCCTCCACTGGCTCGACGACCGACTTGCCCGGCCCGCCCACGACCTAGACGAGATCGCCATCGTCCGCCGGCTGGAGGAGATTCGCGCCCGTCAGCCGCTCTTCGAGGACATCAGTTTCGAGACCATCTGCGGAGCCGGGGAGCATGGCGCCATCGTCCATTACCGCGTTACCGAGCGCACCAACCGGCCGGTGCGCCCCGGCGAACTGGTGCTGATCGACTCGGGGGCGCAATATCTCGACGGCACCACCGACATCACCCGCACCGTCCTTGCTCCGCCGCTCGAGGCGCTGGCCGAAGGTGCCCGCGAGGCCTTCACCCGCGTGCTCAAGGGCATGATCGCCCTCACCCTCGCCCGCTGGCCCGCCGGCTGCGCCGGCGCCGATCTCGACCCGATCGCCCGGGCACCGCTCTGGCGGATGGGGTGCGACTACGACCACGGCACCGGTCACGGGGTCGGGGTCCATCTGGCGGTCCACGAGGGGCCGCAGCGCATTTCCCGCACCGGCACCGTGCCGCTCGAGCCCGGCATGATCCTCTCGAACGAACCCGGCCATTACCGTGAGGGTGCATGGGGCATCCGCATCGAGAACCTGGTGGTCGTGCGCGAGGCGGCGGCCGAGGAGGGACGCGACATGCTCGGCTTCGACACGCTGACCCTCGCGCCGATCGATCGGCGGCTGATCCTGCCCGACCTTCTCGACCGGGAGGAGCGCGCCTGGCTTGACGGCTATCATGCCCGCGTGTTCGAGACGCTCGCGCCCCATCTGCCCGAGGAGAGCCGCGCCTGGCTGGCCGAGGCGACCCGGCCGCTGTGAGAGGCGACGGGCCATGCGCCGATCTGCCACCGGGCGCGGCATCGTTTCATCGGCTATGATAGCGGCGATAGGCGCGTGACCTGCGGGCCGCGTTGCCGCTGCATGCGGCTGCCGCAGCCGACGGTGTCGCCCCGGACATCGCCGCACGGGCGGCGCCGCAGAGGAAACGGAACAGGGGAGAGAGGCATGAGCGACGAGATCCGCGTCATCGAGGCCGGGGGCAACTGGGTCGTGCGGACGGGCGGCGCCGTGATCGCCGAGAGCCGCCGCGCGTGCGAGATCCGTCTGCCGGGGCGGCCGCCGCAGGTGGTGATGCCGCGCGAGGATGTGGCGATGTCGCTCTTCGAGCCGCGCGACGACTTCCTCGCCTGCCCCCTCCGGGGCCGGGCCCGCTATCTCGACCTCCACACCTCGGCCCGGGTGATCGAGAAGGCCGCCTGGATATGGGAAGAGCCGGCGCGGCCCGAACTGGCGGAGATGGTCGGCTTCGACCCGGAGCGCCTCAACATCGAGCAGCTTTCGACCATCTGAGCCGCCGCGCCGGTCCGCACCGGGCGAGCGGCAGCGGGAGGGTGCACCGCGGCTCCGTCGCACTCCCGCGCTTGACCTGCGCGGCGCGGCAGGGCATGGCGGAGAGGTCAGCCGTGAGGGTCCGATGAGCGACACGCTGCCCGAGCTCTATTTCCGCACCCGGGACGGGGCCGCCACCGTCTTCCGTATCCGCACCGACCGGGGCAGCCGGCGTCTCGAATTCGAGCCGCTTGCCAATGTCAATCTCGGCAACGGCCGCATCAAGCCGCTCGGCGGGCGCACCATCCGCTCCGAGGAGATGCGGCGGATCGAGGCGTGGCTGGCCGAACGGCGCGAGACGCTGGCCCGGCGCGAGATCGACGACATCTTCCGAACCATCGACCATCTCAACGCCACCGCGCACAAGCTGCAGACGAAGGCGCCGGACGAGCTTGTCGAGACGATCGCCCAGCCGCTGCTGCTGGCCATGCACGATCTGCGCCAGACCCTCATTCGCCGTCAGGCCGAGATCGCGCTCAAGCGCCGTCAGGTGGAAGCGGAGACCGGCGAAAACAGCGGGAAATAGCGCCGGCCCGCGGGGTGCTCTTCCGATGCAAGGTCCAAGGATATCAATGGCCTGCCGGTTGCTTCTCCGGCATTCCTGCCTGCCGCCCCTGCCTGGCCGCTCCGAAGACGGGGAGCCCGGTCAGCATGTTCGCCCACATGTCTCACATTGCAGGTGAAGACATGCGGCCAAGATATTGATCCTTCGTGTCTGTCTGGTCCTGCCCGCCAGGTCGCGCGGCGCATCGGGCCGGTGCCTATACCAGCCGGCTCTGCCGCACCGCGGCGCGGATGAAATCGGCGAAGAGCGGGTGGGGATCGAAGGGCTTGGACTTCAGCTCGGGGTGGAACTGCACGCCGATGAACCAGGGATGCTCGGGAATCTCGACGATCTCCGGCAGCTTGCCGTCGGGGGACATGCCGGAGAAGAGCAGCCCCTTTTCCTCGAGCGCATCCCTGTATCGCGTGTCCACCTCGTAACGATGCCGGTGCCGCTCGGAGATCTCGGTGGTGCCGTAGATCCGGTGGGCGTGGCTGCCTTCCCTGAGGATTGCCTTGTAGGCGCCGAGGCGCATCGTGCCGCCCTTGGCGTCCTCGGGGCGCCGCTCGATCTTCGTCTCGCCCTGCACCCACTCCTTGAGATGGTAGATCACCGGGGTGAAGCGTCTTTCGCCGGCTTCGTGGTCGAACTCCTCCGAGCCCGCATCGGCGATGCCCGCGAGGTTGCGCGCCGCCTCGATCACCGCGACCTGCATGCCGAGGCAGATGCCGAAATAGGGGATGCCGTGTTCGCGGGCGAAGCGGGCGGCGCGGATCTTGCCTTCGGTGCCGCGCTCGCCGAAGCCGCCGGGCACGAGAATGGCGTGGAAACCCTCGAGCCACGGGGTCGGGTCCTCGCGTTCGAAGATTTCCGAGTCGATCCACTCGGACCTCACCCGCACCCGGTTGGCAAGCCCGCCATGGGTGAGCGCCTCGGCGATCGACTTGTAGGCGTCTTCGAGCTGGGTGTACTTGCCGACGACGGCGATCCGCACCTCGCCTTCGGGGTTGTCGATCCGCTCGGCGACATCGAGCCAGCGCGAAAGGTCGGGCTTCGGGGCCGGGGCGATCCCGAAGGCGTCGAGCACGGCGGCATCGAGTCCCTCGCGGTGATAGGCGAGCGGCGCCTTGTAGATCGAATCGAGATCGTAGGCCGGGATCACCGCCTCGGGGCGGACATTGCAGAACAGGGCGAGCTTGTCGCGCTGCGTCTGCGGGATCGGATGCTCCGAGCGGCAGACCAGGATGTCGGGTTGCAGGCCGATCGACCGCATCTCCTTGACCGAATGCTGGGTCGGCTTGGTCTTGAGCTCGCCGG